>ERZ780167.586-NODE-586-length-36723-cov-9.009081_pt1 | contig 36723 bp, 34 predicted proteins | sample MGYA00510982_ERZ780167 | MGnify/ENA primary metagenome ERZ780167 (study PRJEB29588, sample SAMEA2146107) | human gut metagenome | biome: human gut; feature: human-associated habitat; material: faeces | place: Denmark | collected 2008/2010 ... | reverse complement strand
ACCCTGCAGGGTATTGGCAGTAGCCATACCGAGATCGTTGTGGCAGTGAGTAGAGATGCATGCATTCTCGATGCCATCCACATGATCCATCAGATACTTGATTTTGGCACCATACTCATCTGGCAGACAGTAACCGGTGGTATCAGGAATGTTGACAACAGTAGCACCTGCCTTGATGACAGCCTCTACCACGCGAGCCAGATATTCATTATCGGTACGACCTGCGTCCTCCGCGTAGAACTCCACATCCTCAACATACTTCTTGGCATACTTGACAGCAGCCACGGCACGCTCGATGATTTCCTCGCGGTTGGAATTGAACTTATATTTGATATGGCTATCGCTGGTACCGATACCCGTATGGATTCTCTTGTGCTTAGCATACTGCAGAGCCTCGGCAGCGCAATCAATATCCTTCTCCACCGCACGTGTCAGCGCACAGATGGTAGGCCATGTAACCGCCTTGGAAATCTCCACCACCGAATTGAAGTCGCCCGGGCTTGAAATAGGGAAACCCGCCTCAATGACATCAACGCCCAACTGTTCCAGCGCCTTAGCCACCTGAATTTTCTCAACAGTGTTCAACTGGCATCCTGGAACCTGCTCGCCATCGCGAAGGGTTGTGTCGAAAATAAATAATCTGTCACTCATATCTCTTAATATTTTTAATACTCTATATTATAATATAAGAAAAAGCCTTTCTCACTCCCAGATACGGAAGTGTAGAAAGGCTTTATATATCCAAACCGATGAACTATACGCACACCTTATCACTTCCGCCTACTGCCTGTAGTCGAAGTCGAATAATAATGCTTGTAATATTCAACGTCAAAGCTCTCATATCTTTCTATTTTTTATGTTATATATTTATCGCTTGCAAAGGTAATATATTTCTTTGATATACGCAAACAATTTATAACTTTTTTAATAGAAATTCTAACAAATTACTATTCATTTTGTACTTTTCTCGCAAAAATGCGCTAAAAAAGCGCCTTCATGCAGTAAAAAGTAGCAAAAATGACCAGAATGGAAACGAATGCGAAACCAGAATGGAAACGAATGCAAAACTAGAATGGCAACGGACCATTAGGAACAGGAGGCGGTGGCAACTGACTGTCGTCTCCTCCGGCATTCATCTTCGATCCCATGATTTCTCCACCTTCCTCCATAGGAGCAAATGAAGTTTCAGGATCCTGGAATCGTGTAAACTCGCCACGGAAATTCAGAAGCACATCGCCCGTAGCACCCTTACGGTGTTTAGCAATGATGATCTGCGCCATGCCATGAAGGTCGTTTCCCTTTTCATCCTGATAGATGTGATAATATTCCGGACGGTGAACAAAGAGTACCATATCGGCATCCTGCTCGATGGCTCCGGATTCACGGAGGTCGCTCAACTGAGGTCGCTTTCCTTCTAGACCTTCACGGTTCTCCACGTTACGTGAGAGCTGTGAGAGAGCCAGGACCGGGATATTCAGCTCCTTGGCTAGTCCCTTGAGCGAACGTGAGATGGTAGAAACCTCTTCCTGACGGCTACCGAACTTCATACCGTTGGCATTCATCAGCTGCAGGTAGTCAATCATGATCATTTTCACTCCCTTCTCTCTTACCAGTCTTCTAGCCTTGGTACGCAGTTCGAAAACCGAAAGACCCGGCGTATCGTCTATATAAATAGGTGAACCAGTCAAGGCACGTATTTTCTTATCCAATCTCTCCCACTCGCTTGGATCCAGCTGACCGTTCAGAATTTTCTTACCGGAGATCTCACATACATTCGAGATCAATCGGTTAACCAACTGAACGTTGTTCATTTCAAGCGAGAAGAATCCGATAGGAATTCCATAATCCACCGCCACATTCTTGGCAATACTCAGAGCGAAGGACGTCTTACCCATGGCAGGACGTCCCGCAATGATAACGAGGTCGGAATCCTGCCATCCTGAAGTCATCTCATCCATTCCGTGATAGCCCGTAGGGATACCGGTCAAGCCACCCTTGTTCTGCGCAGCCCGTTGCAGGATATCGACAGCATCCTTGATTACAGGATCAATCTGTGTATAATCCTGCTTCATGTTGTTCTGCGAGATCTGGAAGAGTTCACCTTCCGCCTGCTGCATGAGTTCATCCACATCCACGCTCATGTCGAAAGCCTTGGTCTCGATGCCACCGGCAAAATGAATGAGCTGTCTCTGCAGATAGCGCTGCGCCAGGATTCTGGCATGCGACTCGATATGAGCAGCCGAAGCCACCTGGGAAGAAATCTCCATCAGATAGGCAGGTCCGCCTATTCTGTCCAGTTCGCCCATCTTCGCCAGCTCATCGGTGAGCGTCATGACATCCACCGGTCTCTCCTCCATATTCATGGTCTGGATAGCCTGATAAATCTTCTGATGTCGAGGTTCATAGAAGGTATCAGGTTTCAACACCTCGGATACCATGGAGAAGGCATCAGAATCCACCATGAGGGCACCCAGCACCACTTTCTCCACATCTATCGCCTGCGGCTGAAGATGCGCATAATTATTATCTATCGGAGCTTGCTGCCCCTTTTTATTGTTACCTATATTATTATTCGCCATTATCGTTCATTTCATCATGTCTAAATTGATCCATCATTTTTTTCATACCTTGACGAATTTTTTGAGCCATCAATTCTTCCAAATAGATATGCATATTTTCATTTATTCCATGCGCAGACAACCATTTTCCCTGCTTTTCGTCAAATAACGGACCCTCCTGATGAGCCATGCTTCTAGCTTCATAGGCTCTCTGCCAAGACTTCATAGCCTTTTCCCGATCGTCACGAGCCCACCAAAGCATGCCGTCCACTCTATACAGTTCAAAGTCTACCATGAAGTCCATATTTAAGCAAGCAGACATGGCAGAGAAGAAAGTTGCCAATCCTCCCTTTGGATCGTCTGGGAAACTGTCCAACTTAAAGTTATCCCTTCTCAGATGTATCAATTTTACCTTTCCTGACTTCAATATATTCTCAATCTTTTCCAGGTTCTTCTGATCGTCACCGTCCATATAGAGAAGTGCTTCTGCCAGATTAGCAGCCGCAGTCAGGTTGTCCGGCTCCAGATATGTTATCTCGTAAAACAGCTTGACGGCATCTTCATATCGTTCCATCAAGACATAGACCTTAGCCAGACGTTTCTTACACCATAAGAGCGCCTTCTCGTCATCTTTCTTGATTTCCATCAGATGAGTCAGGCAGTCCACAGCTTTCTGATAGGCGCTCACGTTCTCGTAGCTGGCAACCCTCTCGTAAAAGTCCACAGCCATTTCTACCAGCTGAAACTGTCCGGGCTCATTCTTCATCAGATAATCAATATGAGGATAAGCCAGAACAACATTCTCCATAGCTTTGGATTTCACAGCAGCCCATGCCAGCAGATAATGACTCTCCACTGTGTCAGGATAATGATTACCCATCAGGTCGAAGATGAAATTCTGACAATTACGCTTGAAGCAATATCTCGCCATCTTGTAGCGCAGCTCGTCGAATGCAGCATCCTCAAAGATAGGCAGCGCAAGAGTAGTATACAGTTCGTCTTCAGCATCCCTCTTGATGCTATTGTCATACGCCTTGCGCATCGGAGCGAGGTTGAAGAAACGGGAAAGATCCTGGATGTAATAGATCACCGCAGTATGTAGTTTTTTCTTTTCCAAATACTTTTTCTCCTCTTCATTAAGCCCTGCGGCTTCATCTTCATCCATCGAATCCAGATACTCTTCTGCCACCTCATCAGGAGCCATGTTCTCCAGCGCCTCGTTAAAGGATTTTTTCTCCTTTTCGAGCATCAGAAGCAGACTATAGCGGTCGCTGTCGCAGGCAGTACCATTCTCAAGCAGAAGATGCAGGTTGCGTTCCTTGTCACCCGCCATCTCCTGAACGGAGAGATAAAGTGGAGACTCGAAATAGAACGGCATGAACCAGTTGTACATGGAATGGAAGAAGCCCAGTTTCTTGGTTTCTCTAAACTGCGTGAAATAGATGTCAGCACCATCCTCCAGCATTTCCACCGTCTCGTCGACATCACGACCGTCTTCCGGCTCATCCTCCTCCTCATCATCATTCTGGATAAAAGAGAAGCTTGACTTCCCCTCCCAGTCAATATCTTCATGACTTAACTTGTCCGCCATATTATGGAACATGTTCTTCATCATCGCTTCGCTATCCTCCTTCATATCCTGGGAACGTAGCAGGATTTTGGAAATCAGGAGCAGCAGCTTCTTGCCTTCCTCATCCTCCTTCAGCGACTCGATATCCTTGGCGCACTCTTCTACCATAAAGCCTGGAACCTGACTGGAACACAAGGCCCAGCCCACCCATGCACGTACACGTACCTGCATGTCTTCGCTCTCCTTAGCCAGCTTGAAAAGGAACTGGAACTTCTTACGGTCAAAGAAGTAGAGGCAGGAAAGGGTTATGGCACTCACCATGAGCTGGGCAGTGACGGAATCGACGGCTGTGGAATGCAGCAGTTCCTGATACTCCTTCGCCTCGTCTTCATCCCACATAGGTGAGCTTGTGATATAAGAGAAGATGACATTGCGCAACTCGTTGAGACGTTTCTGTGCCTCAATCATCTGATCTATCTTCTTCTTTTTCGAGCCTCCCTCGTCAAGAGAGAGCATAGCCACATCTGCCAAGGCAGAAACCAATTTCTCCTTCAGGTCGCTGAGATTTCCCAGCTTCTTACCTCTATTACGAAGGGCTGAAAGAGTGGAATCATTACTCAGCATGAGCAAATAATGGTATTTTTGAACAATCGTATACAAATGCTCGTAGATATTGTACACGTCACTGAGATCTATCGGATGAGATGCCGAGAAGGCATGCTTCCCCTCTACATCCAGCGCATGCAATGACTCTCCCAAAAGCTGAGCCACCATCTTCTTCTCCTTCTCTGGCTGGGCTTCGAGTTCCGTATACATTTTTTCTACCAGAAAACGGAAAGACTTGAGGTCCTCAAAACCAGGCATCTTTCTCAACTTTTTAATGTCATTTTCTTCCATTTTTCTTGATTTTATAGATTAATGTTTAGCCACACGAGCTGCAGCCTCAAGGTCACGACGGCGAGGTTCCAATGCATGGTTGTATTTTATTTTAGGCAAATTACCAATAGTTTTCTCATCTACGTGACAGTACTTACAGATAAGCTTGGCGTAATGCTTCACTCCCTTGGAGTTGATGCTGTCCACTGCAATATTGTAAGCCTGAATGAATTTCTGCAGTTGTTGCTTTCGTCCCGGCTGCTTCAACGCTTTCTCGCGGAAGGCAAAAGCACCCAGATTCAAGTTCTTGTCGCGGCTATCCATCAGTACCACATGCTTGTCCAATCGGGCTCTGGTAGCCTGGGGCTCCGGAAGGAGCATGGCATCCATCTCGTTATTGAGAAGCATCTGGAGACGAAGATTTACGTCATTGATCTGCACACGATACACGTCATATTTAGGCTTACCGCTGTCTACTGCCAGGTCGACAAGATAGTCGGTAGCCGAATAGCGTGTCATGGCTATCATCTTATCGCTGAGCTGCTTCAGGTCAGCGATACGGGCTTTCTTGTTGGAAACCAGCTGCCAGTAGGTATCCGTAGCAACAGGATAAGTGAGCGGAGTGCCCTTTCTTACCAGATGTGCGCCACGGATCAGGTCGGTGATGGAACCCTCTACCCTGCCATTCATCAAGGCTGTATCACAATCCATCTGCGCCGTATAATAGCGCAGATGGACATCCACTCCCTGCTGTTGGAAAAGGCTGTCTTCGTAAGCCACATATACAGGAAGGCAATCCAGGGTTGGCATCACTCCCACCTTGAGCGCAGCTCGGTCGATACTGTCCAGGCGGGCACGCTCCAGCTTGCTCAGCCGGCGTCTGGTTTCCTCCGACTGTCCGCAGCTGATCATCATTCCCAACAATGCTACACCAAGGCAACAGCTTATGATTGTTTTTTTCATTTCGTATGAAACTTTTTTTTTAGATTGATTACTCTCATCCGTCCTGCTTACTCTACATAGAGTACCAATCCCTTCAGATACTCACCCTCCGGATGATAGATATTGATAGGATGGTCGGCAGGCTGATGCAGCTGGTGCAGGATGCGCACCTTTCTGCCAGCCTGGGCAGCAGCGGTAAAGACGGCATTGCGGAAATTATCCTTGGTTACCACCTGAGAGCAACTGAATGTAAAGAGGATTCCGCCCTTCTTGATGCGTTGCAATCCCTTCACGTTCAGACGGGTATATCCCTTCAGCGCATTATGCAGGGCTGCACGGTGCTTGGCAAAGGCTGGCGGATCGAGGATGATGAGGTCATACTGCTGGTCATGGTCATCGAGATACTTGAAAGCATCCTCGCAGATAGCCTGATGACGCGCATCACCAGGGAAGTTGAGAGCGATATTCTCATTGGTCAGCTCGATGGCCTTGGCACTGCTGTCTACAGAGTGGACAGCCTTGGCTTCACCACGCATTGCATAGACAGAGAAACCGCCTGTATAGCAGAACATATTGAGCACGCTCTTGCCCTTGGCATAATGCTCCAGGAGAGAGCGGTTCTCACGTTGGTCTACGAAGAAACCGGTCTTCTGACCGCGCAACCAGTCGATATGGAACTTCAAGCCGTTCTCTACGGCAACATCATCGGCATCTCCACCCAGGATGAATCCATTTTCCTGACGCAGGTCTGCCTTGTATGGCAAGGTAGTCTCACTCTTATAGTAGATGTTCTTCAACCGTTCGCCCATCACCTTCTTCAAGGCTTTGGCTATCTCCATACGGCAGACGTGCATACCCACGCTGTGAGCCTGCATGACGGCAGTAGATCCATAGCAGTCGATAACGAGTCCTGGCAGGTTATCTCCTTCTCCATGCACCAGACGGTAAGTATTATTTTCAGGGTTCTCAGCGATGCCCACAGCCACACGCATTCTATATGCCGACTCCAGGCGTGCACACCAGAACTCCTCATCAATTTCAACATCTTTGAATGAAAGCACACGCACGGCAATAGAGCCGATCTGATAATGTCCTACTGCGATGAAATCCCCGCCACGTGTAATCACTCTTACGATTTCTCCTTCCTCGATGCCCTCATCCATAGCCTGGATGGCACCCGAAAAAATCCATGGGTGAAATCTCTTGAGCGACTCCTCCTTACCTTTCTTCAAATATATACTCTTATACATATTTATATATATAATTTTAATTTTCTACTATTAATTACTTTATTCCAATCACTGTATTTCCCGGAGAGTTACAGTTCATCAAGTTCATAATCGCCATCCCGCTTCAATCTGAGCAGTTCCTCGTAGAGCTTGATGCAGCACCAGGCATCAGTGGCAGCATAAGCCTGCTGCGAATCTTTCAGTTCACTTGCCTCCCAATTGCTCAACCGCTGCGCCTTGCTGATTTTCTGATGGAACAGATTGGCATAAAGCTTCTGCAAGCTCATATCCTGCAATCCGAACTTCTTTGCTTCATCCTGCAACTCAATGAAATAACCAGCCTTGAATTCAGCACGCTTATGCAGCTGCAGCAGGTCATCATGCCAGGAAAGTCCCACTTTGGGAACCGTCTTATCCTCAAGGAAGCGGATGATGGCAGGAGTGATGCCCGTAAGATGGAGACGGAACAGAAAACAGACGTCGTGGGTGCTCACCTGGAGCAACGACACCTGGAAACCCCTACCCTTGCTGAACGAAGGTCGAGTCTCTGTATCTACACCTAAAATAGGTTGGCTCAAGAGGAAGTTTACCGCTTCTTCAGTATCTTCAGCCTTATCAATCAGTACGATTTTACCGGGGAAGAGAATCCTCGGCAAACTGTTTATTGATTTCTTGTCGAATTTAGTGAAAATAATCTTCATTACTCGTTTTATTCTTTACAATTTGCAAAATTAAAAAAAAAACCTGAGAAAAGAGCGGTTTTTTCATTTATTTTCGCTAATTTTGCACTTAAAATATTCAAACATAAAAAAAATGGCTAAAAAAAGAACAGAACGCAAAGCCAAATCTTTTGGCGAAGCTATAGGTTTACAATATATTTTCAACAATACTATCACCGACTTTTTTCTAGGCCTGGCTTTGATTGGTATTGCTGTAGTTATCATCATAGCAATGATTTCCTTCCTTAATACCGGCTATGCAGACCAGAGCATTCTGGAGAATCTGAAAGCGGGCGAATGGACCAATACCGAACAGCAGTTCCAGAACTACTGCGGTTCCCTGGGAGCCATCATTTCCTATTGGCTCATCGCCGTCAACTTCGGCTTCCCGGCTTTCCTTCTCCCCTGCTTCTTCATCATGGCTGGCCTTCAGCTCATGAATGCATACAAGGTGAATCTCTGGAAATGGTTTCTCTGCATGATGATTGTCATGATCTGGTCGTCAGTAACATTTGCCAAATTCCTAACGCCTCTCATGGGTGGACTCATTTTCAATCCCGGCGGAAAGCATGGACTCTTCGTGGTACAGAACCTGGAAAACATCATAGGCCCTCCTGGAATCACCGCCATCCTTCTCTTTGTGGCTATCGCCTTCCTCACCTATCTTACTACCGAGACCATCACCTTCATCAGAAAGGCGCTCAACCCTATCGGATATATATCCAACAAGGTGAAGTTTGAGATTACCAACCATGACAACAAGGCTGAAAACAATGCCATTGACGAGGCTTACGCCCATGCAGCCAAAGGACAGAACGAAGATTCTGAAGAAGAGGAGGAAGACTACAGGGACGATGAGAAAGCTACTGTCATCGACCTGGATGTCAATCCAGACAAGACCTTCCCTGATGCAGCCAGCCAGCCGACTTCTCCTGCAGTTCCAGCAGCCGATGCAGCTGACAGTCAGGAGGAAGCAGAAAAAGAGCAGACCGGAACCACTCCCGATGCCAAAGCACCTTCTTTCCTGGAGCAGCAGCGTGCGCTCCGTGCGGCAAGAGCGGAGCAGGAAGAAAAGGAGATGAAGGCTGCCGCAGCTGCCGTAAGCGATGCGCTCAACATGGATATTTCCGTGGCAGCTTCTGACGAAAAGGCATCGGGCAACACCGTAAGCAATACCGAGGTGCTCAATACGCCTATCAATCCGAAGGAGCCTTTCACACGATACAAATACCCTACCCTCAACCTCCTGAAGAAATATGAGGATGACGGGGTTTCCATCGATGAGGAAGAGCAGCGTGCCAACAAGAACAGAATTATCGAGGTGCTGGGCAACTTCGGTGTGCAGATCAAGACCATCCGTGCTACCGTGGGTCCTACCATCACACTCTACGAGATTCAGCCTGCTGAAGGCGTACGTATCTCCAAGATCAAGAATCTGGAAGATGATATTGCCCTGAGCCTTGCAGCACTCGGCATCCGTATCATTGCGCCAATCCCTGGCAAGGGAACCATCGGTATCGAGGTTCCTAACGCCAACCCTAAGATGGTGAGCATGGAGAGTACCCTGAACTCAAAGAAGTTCCAGGAAACCAAGATGGAGCTGCCTATCGCACTGGGCAAGACGATTACCAACGAAGTGTTCATGGTCGACCTGGCCAAGATTCCTCACCTGCTCGTTGCCGGTGCTACGGGTCAGGGTAAGTCTGTAGGTCTGAATGCCATCATCACCTCCTTATTATATAAGAAGCACCCTAACGAGCTGAAGCTGGTGCTCATCGACCCTAAGAAGGTGGAGTTCAGCGTTTACTCGCGCATCACCAACAAGTTCATGGCAGCCCTGGCTGACGAGGAAGAACCAATCATCACCGATGTAACCAAGGTGGTTCGCACGCTCAACAGTCTCTGTGTTCTGATGGACAGCCGCTACGACTTGCTGAAGAAGGCAGGAGCCCGAAACATCAAGGAATACAACCAGAAGTACATCAATCATAAGCTGCGCCTGACCGACGGACATGAGTACATGCCATACATCGTAGTGATCATTGATGAGTTTGGTGACCTGATTATGACAGCCGGCAAAGAGGTAGAACTTCCTATCGCCCGTATCGCCCAGCTGGCACGTGCCGTGGGTATCCACATGATCATAGCCACCCAGCGCCCTACTACCAGCATCATCACCGGTAACATCAAGGCAAACTTCCCTGGCCGCATAGCCTTCAAGGTTACCTCAGCCATCGACTCAAAGACCATCCTCGACCGCACCGGAGCCAACCAGCTGATAGGTCGTGGTGATATGCTTTATCTCAACGGTCAGGAGCCGGTACGTGTGCAGTGTGCCTTTGTTGATACGCCAGAGATTGAACGCATCAATGAATTTATCCAGGAGCAGCCTGGACCTATCGAGCCGATGGAATTGCCAGAGCCAGCCAATAACGAGGGTGGCGCAGCAGGAAGCGGCACAGTAGATGCCAAGAACCTGGATCCGTTCTTCGAGGAGGCAGCTCATGCCATCGTTCTCTCCCAGCAGGGTTCTACCAGCATGATCCAGCGCCGATTCAGCATCGGCTACAACCGTGCCGGACGCTTGATGGACCAGATGGAGGAAGCCGGCATCGTTGGAGCAGCCCAGGGCAGCAAGCCGCGTGAAGTGCTGATACAGGATGAGAATCAGCTCAACAACCTCCTGGCTCAGCTCAGAAACTCATAAAATTATTAAACCTTGAAGCCGTAGAAGCGTCTAATCATCTGAAGGTCGCTTTTACGGCTTCATATACAATTAACGTACATAATAAACAGTAAGGAAATGAAAAAATTTTTAGCTATCGCCTTCGCAGCGATGATGAGCCTGGGCACTATGGCACAGACCGCCCAGCAGGTACTCGACAAGACAGCTGCCATCGTAGGCAACAAGAATGGAGCTAGTGCTAACTTCAAGTTATCAAGCCCTAAATATGGTTCAGCCAGCGGTTCCATCGCTATCAAAGGTAATAAATTCAACGCCCGCACAGCAGATGCCATCGTATGGTATAACGGAAAGACACAGTGGTCGTACATGAAGAAGACCAACGAGGTGAATGTCACCAATCCAACCCAGGCACAGCAGATGTCGATGAATCCATATACCTTCATCAATATCTACAAGACGGGCTACAAGAGCACCCTCAAGACCGTGGGCAGCAACTACCAGGTTCACCTCGTAGCCAACAACCAGAAGCGCACCGTGGCAGAGATGTACATCACCATCAACAAGAAGACCCATGTGCCTTCACAGGTGAAGATGCGCCAGGGCTCTACCTGGAGCACCATCAATATCTATGGCTTCAAGGCAAAGACCATCGCCAATAGTGCCTTCACCTTCAACAGCAAGGAATTCCCTAAAGCAGAGGTCATCGACCTGAGATAACCTTTGCCTTAGGGCAAAAAATCCCTAGTAATTAAAATTAATAATTAATCAATAACTAAAATGAAAGATCTTACAACTATCCTCAAGCAGTTCGACATCAAGGGAACTGTAAGCGAGATTAAACCTCTCGGTAACGGACTCATCAATGACACCTACAAGGTGACAACCCAGGAAGAAGATGCACCCGACTACGTTCTGCAGCGCATCAACGACTCCATCTTCACCGATGTAGACCTCCTGCAGCGCAACATCGAGGAAGTGACCACCCACATCCGCCAGCAGCTCGAAGCAAAGGGCGCTGACGATATCGACCGCAAGGTACTCACCTTCGTCAAGACACACGATGGCAAGACCTATGTCAAGGACGAAGACCAGCAGTACTGGCGCATTTCCATCTTCATTCCCCGTGCCATCACCCAGGAGGCAGTAAACCCAGAGAGTTCTTACTACGCAGGCAAGACCTTCGGCGAGTTCGAGGCTCAGCTCACCGACATCACCGACCGCCTCGGCGAAACCATCCCTGATTTCCACAACATGGAACTGCGCCGCGACCAGCTCCGTCAGGCAGTGAAGGAAGACCGTGCCGGACGCGCAGAAGGCGTGAAGGATTTCATTGCAGAAATCGAGAGCTATATGGACGAGATGTGCCTCTGCCAGCGCCTCTTCCGCGAAGGCAAGCTGCAGAAGCATGTATGCCACTGCGATACCAAGGTCAACAATATGCTGTTTGATGAAGAAGGCCGCGTATTGTGCGTCATCGACCTGGATACCGTGATGCCATCTCTCTTCGTGAGCGATTACGGTGATTTCCTCCGCACCGCAGCGAATACCATCGCCGAGGATTCTCCAGAGTTCGAGAAGATAGATTTCCGCATGGACATCTTCGAGTCATTCACCCGCGGCTATGTGGAGTCAGCATCAGCCTTCCTCTCCCCTCTTGAGATTTCCCTGCTTCCTCATGCAGCCGAGCTCTTCCCATACATGCAGGCAGTACGCTTCCTCTGGGATTACCTCAACGGTGATCACTACTGGAAGTGCAAGTATCCTGAGCACAACCTCGTAAGAGCCCAGAACCAGTGGCATCTCTTCCTGAAGGCTAAGGAACACGAGGCAGAAATGAAGGCGTTCATCGAAAAACTCTAGGAAAAAACAAGAAGAGGTTGGTAAAAATCATCCTGAAAAGTGAAAATTCCGTTAATTCTGTAAAAAGTACTAAAATTCTTTGTATTTTTTACAGAATTATTTGGTTTTTAAAAATAAATTGATTATCTTTGCAAACGAAAATAAATAACAGTAATAAAAAAGAGCATGAAACAGACAGAAGCATACGCTAGATTGGTGGAAAGAGGCATTCGTCCTTCGGTACAAAGAATTGCCATCATGGATTATCTGATCAAGCATCCAACTCACCCAACTATTGATGAAGTATATCAGTCACTATGTGAAAATGTACCAACATTGAGTCGTACCACAGTTTATAACACGCTCCGAATGTTGAGCGAGAAGCATGCAGCTCAAATGATTACAATTGATGAACATCGTGTATGCTACGATGGCAACATCAACAGTCATGTCCACTTCTACTGCAAGAAATGCGGCAAGATCATCGACCTCTTCGATGAGAAAGCCCCAGAACTTAAAGGCGAGAAAGTGATCAATGGCAACATCGTGCACGAAGAGCAGCTCTACTACAAGGGCATCTGCGCAGAATGTGCGAAGAAGATGAATTAACTCATTATTATACAATAACATTTAAAACAATAACATTATGAAGAAGAAATTTATTTGCACCGTTTGCGGTTATATTTACGAAGGAACAGAGGCACCAGAGAAGTGCCCTATCTGCAAGGCTCCAGCAAGCAAGTTCAAGGAGATGGAAGATACAGTGGATGATGATTTGACATTCGCTACAGTTCACGTACTCGGTCAGGCATATAAGGATGGCGTCAATGAGGAGGTCATCAAGGGCTTGAAGGATCACTTCGCTGGTGAGTGCGGCGAGGTGGGTATGTACCTTGCAATGGCTCGTCAGGCAGACCGTGAGGGTTATCCAGAGATTGCCGAGGCTTACAAGCGTTATGCTTTCGAGGAGGCTGACCACGCATCTCGTTTTGCTGAATTGCTGGGTGAGGTTTTGGGTGATACCAAGAGCAACCTTGAGGCTCGTATCGCTGCAGAGAAGGGTGCATGCGAGGATAAGTTCCGCATTGCCAAGCTCGCTAAGGAGCAGGGTTCTGATGCTATCCACGATACTGTTCACGAGATGGCTAAGGACGAGGCTCGCCACTGTGCTGGCTTCGCTGGTCTCTACAAGAGATATTTTAAGTAAAAGCACCTCCCGTTTTTCACGGGAAATATTGCCCTGGGCAGACCATTCTGCTCAGGGCTTTTTTTTTCATCACCCCACAGATTGTTTTTTTAAGTCCCACAGATTTCACAGATTTACACAGATTTTATTATCTCATTATCATCAGAATGTTCTGTGTAAATCTGTGAAATCTGTGGGACTTTAAAATAATAATCTGTGGGATGACGAATTTGTAAAGGATTCCGACTGAAGGATACCCCATGAAAAACTGAAGGATGTGAAGGAAGGGTCACAAAAAAAAACTGAAATCTGAAATTAAAAATTCATTTTTATATGCAGCGTAGAGCAAATATGAGGTAATTATCTGATTATTAGAATACTACCCGATATTTGTACCAAGTGTTAAAATGCAGTTTTTGATAGGATATTATTATTTTGAAAAACTGCCTTCAGTCCTTCAGCCCCATTTTTTGTTCATTCTCTTTACTTTTTAACTCCATTTTAACACTCCCAGAAACCTTGCCTTCAGTTCCTTCAGTTTCCGTGTCCTATTTTTTTATTTCACCCATTTTCCCATTGTTTCCATATTTTTTGATAAGAAAAACGCCAACCGCAAATGGGGAAAAACTTAAACGATTGCTTTTTTTACCTTTTATTGCCAAAAACATAGCATTCACAAGATAGATTTGGCTATTTACAAAAAAATGATTCACTTTACAACATTTTTTAAAAACAAACAAAATGAAAAATAAAAAAGCAATTGTTCCATTAGACGAAATGGTAAAAACTGTAGTAAAGGCAGTAGTAATGGATGCAGAGAAGTATCTTCTTAGCCAGGGACTGGAGAAAAAAGTTATCCGTGACATCAGACAGACAACGAAAATCCTGCTCCAGCAACAAACGCTGCCTATCAAGAAATTCGTGGTTATGAACGGTATTGATGAAAATACCGTGTTGCCTATCAATCAGATAGCATATCTGAAGGCAAACGGTTCGTATACAGAGGTATGCGCCGGCGATGGTAGGATTTATCTGCATAGCGCCCTACTCCATTCTACGCTGTCACAGCTGCAAAGAGACGGATGCGAACAGTTTATAAGAATCAGCAGATCCGTTGCTGTCAATTACAACTACATCACGAAAAAGATAGGAGATACTGTAATCGTCATGGGACAGGAATTTTCAATCACTCCAAGTTACAAGAATAAATTTGAGGATTGCTGCATCATACTCAAAAAGTATTAAACTGCTCATGTGGCTAAATTGCTTCAAACAGGTTGTTCGTTGCCAATATTACTACGTTCGTAAGACGGATTTGCATTTCTCGAAAAAAATTGCTATCTTTGTGGCGGTATTAATCATCGACGACCTACCCTAAAAAGCAAGCCGCCACTAAAAATTTTCTGAGTATGAAGATAAATCAAAAAGAAGGACAGGACAAACTGCCATCGTTTTTCGAGACGTTGAACACGACAATCAACCGGCCCCTGGAAAGCCTTCAGAAACTGGAGGAACTCATCACAAAAGATGTCTATACCCAGCAGAATACGGAAGGGTATAGAATTGATGCCAAGATAGACAGAATGCTGGCAAAGACAAGAAAGCAGAGATCGCATGGCATCTGCCCTTCTATCCAATTCATGCGCACTGGAAAAAAGCTGGAAGACTTCGGATGGGAAACCTACTGGCTCATGCTGGACTATGACCACCTCTCAACGGAACAGGTGGAGCTGGCGATGGAGAAGGTGAAAGGCATCAGGAACACCATGGCGGCTTACAGGACCATCAGCGGGAAGGGAATCAGAATCCTGTGCCGATACACCCGACCCAAAGGCTGTCCTCTGGCAGCCACCGACCTGCACCATATAGCCATCACCAAGGCGATGAAACTGTATGACGAAGCACTAGGACTGAAGGCTGACAGACAGTGCACCAACATGACCCGAATCTGCGGTCTGGCGCACGACGAGAATGCCTACTTCCAATGGGATGCCACGGCGATTGACGTGACGCCGGAAGAGACCGAAGACTTCATCCGCAACGAAGAGAAGAAGGAGGAAGAGAAACGCAAGCCGCCCAGAAAGCGTAAGGCTGGAAAAGGCGCCCCGACGGCTGAGGAACAGCAGAACACGACACCTCCCAACTCGGAAGATATCATCAGAAAAGTGGAAGAGATGTCGAAAAACTGGTATGTGCAGTTCGAAACGGGACATCGGCATGAATTCGTCATGCAGTTTGCCACCTTCTGCCACAACTACGGGGCAAGGAAGGAGGATGTGGAACAATGGATGACGAAGGAATATGCCGCACACGACGGAACACAGCAGGTGATTGACTGGGTATACAACCATACGGAAAGCCAGGGATGCTGGAGCTGCGAAATGCCTAAAGGAAACACGAAAAAACTCGCATCCACCAAAAACGTCATGCAATGGCTGGAGACCAACTACGACTTCCGCCACAACACCATCACCAACAAGCTGCAGCTCAGGGGACGCTATGTGGGAAAGACCAAGTACTACTGCTGGACCGACGTGGAGGATTCCATCATGAACTCCATCTTTCTCAGAATGGAAAAGGACGGAATCAGAACCTCGACCAAGCGACTCAACATCATCGTGAACAGCGAGTTCAGCGTCGACTACAATCCGATGGAGGAATATCTCAAGGACCTGCCACCCTGGCAGGAGGGCGACCCCGACTATATCGCAGAACTCGCCCGAAAGGTGACCGTGATAGACTGTCCCGACAAATATCATACGGAAGAGGAATTCGTTGAGATTTTCAAGAAATGGTTTGTCGGAATGATCGTGGAATGGACCACCAGCCACACCGCCAACCAGGCTATCCTCATCTTCGTGGGCAAGGGCGGCATCTTCAAGACCACCTTCTTCGAACGCCTCCTCCCGCCATCGCTGCGAGAATACTTCGCCAACGACTCGGCGGGCGACTACAAATCGAAGGAATTCCTGGAGCTGATAGCCTCGAAGGGACTGGTACTGCTGGATGAGTTCGGAGTGCCCCATGGCAAGAACCTGAATTCGCTGAAGAGCAGCATCACCAAGATGGCAGTGACCTATCGCATCCCCTACCACATGTACAGCTGCCAGCTGAAGAGGAATGCCTCCTTCTGTGCCACGAGCAACAATGTCCATATCATCCCTGAGGACGAAAGCCGCAGATACATGACATGGCATATCCGGAAGATAGAAAATCCCTATACCCATCCCTTCAACTATGAGGGCATCTACTCCCAGGCGGTGGCACTTGCCAGGAAGGTGCTCGAAAAGAAGAAGAAGGGACTGACAGAGGACGACTGGAAATACTGGCTCACCGATGAGGAAATCAAGCGCCAGTCGGTGCGCAACAAACTGTTCCAGGTGAACGACTACATAGCCGAAAGAATCCTCAAGTTCTACAAGGTTCCCGATGAGGATACGCCTGTCCAGAACATCTTCCGTCGCCGCACCAGTGATATTCTGGAGCGCATCTGCACCAATTCCATCTTCCGCGACACGATGTCAAACCGTGACATCAGCCAGACGATGCAGAATCTCGGCTTCCAGCAGAAGCACGAAGAGGATGGCAACAAATGGATTGTTTCGGAAATCCTGCCTACCGACAGAGACCTGATGGATAAGGGGAGATAAGCCCCCTATCCTACTGAGAAAACAATTTCTCCCTGAGAGATGTTTTTTTATCTCTCAGAGATAATTTCCTATCTTTCAGAGAGATTTTAAAATTTCCCGGAGTTTTTAAATGAAACCTATAAAATGAATAAATAGCCCTATGATAGAAGTCAGAAATTACGATAAGGCAGAGCTTGCGATGCTCTACTTTCCCAAGTCAACGGAAAAGGCGGCTCTAGCCCGCCTATCACGCTGGATCAAGCGCATTCCCGCCCTGTTTGCCGCCATTTATGGTCCCCAGCAGTGCAAGCGCCTCCACTACTTCACCCGCCACCAAGTAGAACTCATCTTCGAATACCTGGACGAGCCGTAGAATCCGCCTCCCCACTGATTGGATTTTTAAGTCCCACAGATTTCACAGATTTACACAGATTTTATTTTCCCATTATCATCAGAATGTTCTGTGTTAATCTGTGAAATCTGTGGGACAAAGAACAAATCTGAACTTTTGCCCTGTTTGCCCCACACGCCCTGAAGGGGCAGAAGCTCCTAGCCCAGGGCATCGCCTTGGGTTTTGATGGTCTCCAAACTCGTCGCCCTGTAAGGGCAAAAGCTTTAAAACCAGATGATTAATAAAGCTTTTGCCCCTACAGGGCGCCTTGCTGATTGCTACATATACCCAGGGCGCTGCCCTGGGCTAGGAGCTTCTGGGCCTTCAGCCCGTACCTGAACCACGTGCGAAAGTTCAGTAATCTGATGGGTTCTATTCTATTTTATTTGCCGTTATTTTCATACAGCACGGTAGTACCTGCAGCGTCTTTCTTCCAGATGTCAGGAAGATCATCATTGCCTTCCAACGCAGTATAGGCATCCGCATCTTGTACTTTGAGTGTGCGGGTGGTTACGCTTGCGTCATTTCCGGCCTCATTAAGCCAAGCGGTAACACAATAACTTTTTGATGTAATTTCTGAGTCTAGCGCTAACATTGTGACGGTTGACAATTTCTTGCAATTATTGAACATTGAATAATAGCAGAAATCTGCTAATGTTGTAGCAGGCAATACTGGAGCTGAGACGAGATTTGTACAAGAACTGAACATTTGATTATAGCAGAAATCTGCTAATTTTGTAGCAGGCAATTCTGGAGCAGAGGTTAATACACTGCAAAGAAAGAACAAACCACAGAATCTGGCTTTGCCGGTCTCTACTTTATTATAGTTTCTCCAGTCCAGCAACGTGCGGATATCGCCTGTGCAAGCTACAGGCGCATCTTTAGTAAATGTGATGTTTGAATAAGCCCCTAAATGATTCGCAGTTCCATAAGGGTTTGTGCCACGTAAGCGAAGGTCGCCATTTTCCACCGAAGGTAATTTCTGTGTTTGCCACAACATCTTGCCATTTGCCATTTTTCACAGAATACTGAAGATTAGAAATGTTGTAATCTCCTGAGGTTGTCATCTTAAACTTTTGCTCTGCCTCTGCCTTAAAGGTGACGTATGGGATGATTTGTTCCGCTTTACTACCTTCAGTAATTATCCCCGTATTATCCCAATCTGCCACGGTAATACCTAAAACGGAAATCTTGTTCTTACCTACTTTGAGCTGATAGGTGTAGCTATTGCCGGCTGCGAAAGTAGGGGTGGTGGTGAGCATTTCTGTTGTTTTGCTTGTTCCATCTTCTACTTCAAGAGTGAGGAAGGGGGCGGTGGCGCCTGGGATAGAGTTTGGATTGATAAGGGCATAGAACTTACCGTCGGTCTCGTGTTTATACGCCTTTATGTTACCATTGATGGTTACGCTCTTGACTGTAGCATTCTTCGTATACTGGTCGTTGAAGTCAGCAATCTCTACTACTACACGTGCCATTTTTCGCTCCATGGTGAGAGTAAGACTATTGTTACCTGAATTTGTTACATTGCCAGTAAAGCTCATGAAGTCTGCGGCAGCAAGCGATTCTGGGCTGGTGTATTCCGTAGGCTGGGTGATGTTGCCATCGAACGAAGCAGGATAGTAGGCGGTGAAATTCATCGTCTTATTTTCCCATTTCAGGAACTTGCCGTCCTGTGGCTGCCATTCCGAGCCTACGAGCTTATAGGTCACGGCATCCTGGCCATCAGCCTGGACGCTAATCTCATCATTTTCATTGAATTTCGCCTGTTCTTCAGCAGTAGCGCCCAGCGGATTGCTGCGGGTGAAGCCATCGGCAGATGCTTTACCTACTTGCGCCGTGATGTGTACGGCTTTAGAATCGCTATGGTATGCAGCGAGGAGGTCTTCTGACTCGGAGCAGGCTGTCAGCGCCAGAATGGCGGCAGCGCACCCCATCAATCGTTTCATGATCTTTATTGTCTTCATATTCTTGTCGTTTATCTTGTTATTATCTATTTAATTCGGTTTCTTTCCTTTAATCGGTTTCCTTCTTTTCACCGTTTTCACCATTTCCTGGTTTCCATTCAGCAACAGAGAAGGATGCAGGCTGCACCTTGTCGTCTCCGGCTATTAGCTTGAGCGTATAGGCGGTGTTAGGAGCCAGCGTCAATTCCTGATTATATGCCCACTCATAGAGCTTGCCATCTACCTTGAAGCTGACAGTAAACTTTCCGCTCTCGATGTATTGAGGAATCAGAATCGCCTCATAGGTAGCTGATGCCTTGGTGATGACTCAGCCTGTTTTGCTGTAAGGCGTCGTGCCGGTGTGGAATGGAAAGATAGGGGTTGGAACACCGAATTCATCATATATGCCATTGGCATAGACAGTTGCTGAAACCAATGAACCATCAATCTTCACGTCCTTAATCTTCAGGTCTACATCCTCTTTAGAGAACTCATATTCGCTGCCCAGTTCGATGGTGAGGTTGATTTTACTCATAGCATGCTGTAAATTCACATTGATACCGTCTTTACATAATTTAGGATAACAGTCGGCGGTTGGCATGTATAAGACATCGGCTTGCTTCAGTTGGTCATCACTGGTTTGGGCTGTGGGAATAGTAATGTCTCCAAGGTTCGTAAAAGCTGCTACCGAAACCTTGTCCTTCATGTTTGCCCATAGCATGGTGACCTCCTCGTCAGTTACACTATTAGTCTCCTTATTGAATTTATAGGTTTTCCAGCTATCTCCAACCTTTTTTGCCCAAACCAGATAATTGTATTTGTCGTATCTATAGATGTCATGTAGGACATTGAGTATAAACCCCGTAGGCTTGTCAGCATCAGAATATCCCGCACGTGTTGTTGGCTCATCCACGCTAACGTTGAGCTTGATAGGAGTATCTGCCAGGAAGTCCTGGCTGATATTGTCTTCGTTGGTACAAGCTGTGAAGCTGAGAGCTGCAACAGCTAAAGCTAAAATTTGATGTTTCATACTTGTTAATAAATTTTATGTTTACAATTCAGTTCGTCAATTCATTTTTTCCCAGCCAGAGGGATGCGATAATCCCTATCTCGCCGTCATCGGAAATTCCACCGCCATGCAGAGCCTTTCCCCCAGCATCCGGAGCCTTGCTCCCGACATGCAGAGCCTTTCTCCCGACATGCAGAGTCTTCCTCCCCGGCAGACAGAATGTCCTTTCATACCGCAAATATACAAAAAATAATTCAAACAGATAGTTTCATTCCTCAAAAAAATAGTTTCATTCCTATGATTTAGGTGTTTCATTGGGGGGAATGAAACTATTGGAGTTAACATTTTATACACCTTTTAAAGGTAAAAAAGACTTTTAAAGGTAAAAAAGTAAAAAAGTAAAAAATCCGTAAGATTCGTGAGATCCGTGTGGGAATTTAAAAAGGTAAAAAATCTGCGAGATCCGTGAATTGAAATTCGGCGGCCGAAGAGAAAGCCAAATCTACGTGACTTGAAACATCAGGACTACGCAAAAAATCTGTGTGAATCTGTGAAATCTGTGGGACAAGGAACAACTCCCGCAAACGTCGCAGATTTTTACCAATCAAAACCTAGGATTCCAAAACTTTTCCCCGAAATCTCTTGCAGATATGAAAATAAAGTCGTAACTTTGCGCTGTAGATTTAAAAACAGATGGTTATGAAGTACTTAGATCCTAAGGCAGACCTTACGTTCAAGAAGATATTCGGCAATCATCCTGCAAGACTGATCAGCCTTCTGAACGCCCTCCTGCCACTCAGCGAAGAGGAGCAGATACACGAGATAGAGTATCTGCCAACAGAACTTGTGCCCGAAAATAACAGTTACAGATATGCCATTGCAAACATACTCTGTACAGATGCTAAAAGCAATAAATTCTGTGTTGTGATACGAATGGAATGGTCCAACGCTTTCAAGCAGCGCGTACTGTTCAATGCCTCCAAGCTCTACGTGAGTCAGGCGATGAAGCAAGTGAAATACTTTGCCCAATATCCTACATATTCACTCAATCTGATAAATGACACCTACAAATATAACACTCCTGATTTCATCCACAATTATCACGTCGTATACGACAAGGATACCCACAAAGTGATTGAAGACCTACACTTCACCTTTATTGAACTCCCTAAGTTCACTCCTCATTCCATCGCCAACAAGCGTATGAAGGTTCTATGGCTCAGATTTCTCACGGAAATCAATGAAGAGACCAAGGAAGTACCAGCCGACCTTCTTGATGAACCAGAAATAGGACAAGCCATAAAAGAACTTGAGGTTTTTGACTTTACAGAAGTAGAGCTCAGAGTCTACGACAAATTTTGGGATTCCGTAAGGGTAGAGAAGACTCTTCAGTACGACAGTTATCAGCAAGGCATGGAAAAAGGCATGAAAAAAGGCATGGAGAAAGGCATGAACCAGCGAAGCCTTGAGATAGCCAGAAACCTTCTGTCCCTGGGGCTTCCTGTCACTCAAATAACCCAAGCCACCGGCTTAACGGAAGAAGAGATAAGACAGATGAAACTCTAGCCATGCAGCGCCCCATCAGACCACATAGCGCCATCCATCGGTATCCCTGATACAACAAAAAAGGGTCTATACGCCACCCGTTCATCGTGGCATATAGACCCTTTTTCTGCGTTTTTTTTATTTTTTTCCCCTTTTTTTCAACTTTATTTCTCATTATTCTCACATTTCTCGTTAACCCTAAATAGCACCACACAAATGTTGTATCTTTGCATTGTCAATCAAGAGAGATTGACTGGAGTTAATTCACTAAATTAATAATCACTAAAAAATTTTGTTATGTTGTTGTTCAAATTAGTTAAGTGTACCAACAGCCTCATCAAGAAGGCGTTCGGCAAGTTTTATGCAAGACCTGTTGTGACCCACACCATCGGCATCGCCGAACTGGCAGAGCACATGGCTTCTCACAACACCCCTTTCTCGGCCGGTACCATCAGAGGTATCCTCACCGACATGGTGGTCTGCGTAAGAGAGCTGGTCATGCAGAACGTGGCGGTCAAGATTGAGAACCTCGCAATTTTCAGCATCGGTATCCGACCAAAGAAGGGAGCCGACAGCGAGGAGGAATTCAGCGTGGCTAACCACATTGACGGAGTGAGACTCCGTGCACGCGCCACGGGTAAGTTCTCCAACAACCAGCTTGACCTGGAGGCTACGCTCAAGAATGTGAAGGAGCTTACCAAGAAGAAGGGCAAGACTTCTGATACTGGATCTGATACCGGATCAGATACGGGTTCAGACACCGGAAATCAAGGGGCAGGCTCGGACACCGGAAATCAAGGATCAGGCAACACTGATTCCGGTCAGATGGGCCTCTAGAGAAAGAAGAGAACTAAAAGAAAAGAATCGCGCTAAATAATATTCATACGTCAAACCACGGTTAGATAATCCGGTGAAGGGATGCGGCAGGAGCATTCCGATGGTAAACAGAGGGGACATCATTCTGTCCTGACAAGTCCAGACATTTTCATCACCATGTACGGGTGCTTGGGCATTTCCTTCGCTTGGGTTATCAACCCTTTTAAACCACTAAAAAAAATGAAAAAGATTAATTGGAAAACTGTCATCAACTTCATCATCACTGTTCTTACTGCCATCGTAAGCTCTTTCTTTGTAGCCAGCTGCAATTAGAACTAAATTAACCACTAAAAAAAGGAAAACTAAATTAACCACTAAAAAACTCTGTGATTATGCAGAACAGTAGAAAAATCTCATTGATTGTGGTACATTGCAGTGCCACACGTGTTAACCGGAACTTCACGGTAGAAGATCTGGAGGCAAGCCACCGTGCCCGCGGTTTCACCGGAATAGGTTATCACTTCTACATCACCAAGGACGGGGTTATCTATCCCTGCCGTCCGGAGAACAAGATTGGCGCCCATGCCCGCCACTACAATGCCTATTCCATCGGGGTTTGCTATGAGGGCGGACTGGACGAGAACGGGCACCCTGCCGATACCCGAACCCCAGCACAGAAGGACTCGCTGAAGACGCTCCTCAAGAGTCTGATTCTCAGCTATCCTGATGCCAGGATTCTGGGGCATCGCGATCTGCCTTACGTCAGAAAGGAATGTCCTTGCTTCGACGTCAAGGCATGGCTGGCGCAGGAATCCATTATCTGATGGTTGCGCCGAAATACTTCACGAACTTAATCTTCTTTCCGTCCATGCGGGCTGGCTTCTTCCACTCGCCACCCAGAATGAGTACGGTAGTCTTCTTGCCTGCCGGAATGGCATCAACAGCCTCCTGCAGCGTGAAGAAATCACCTCTACCCTCCTGGGATACCACATGGTCGAAATGGCGGACGTGTTTCTTCAATGCCGGAACCTGCCTGCCTATCTCATCAGCCAAAGCGTTGGCTACGATGCGGGCTCCATAGATGTTGTAATGGGTGTTGTCTTTCTTGCCAGCGGGAACCTGTGGGTTCTCGCCTGGCAGGAACCACATGTGAAGCTTGCGGCTGCCCTCGATGCCCATGCTGGTCTCGATGTCGTGGGTAACCTTGGTGGCATCAACGAAAGGAACGTTCAATGCCTTTGCCACATGACGAGGTGCTACGACATAGGCTCCATGAGTATCTATCAGGGTATCGCTGTTGATGAGCTCCTTGCCGTCATACTTCTTGTTGCGCAGCTTCTCATCATCATCATTCTTCAATTCTCCGGAATAATAGCAACGGCGCACTACGGCATTGAAAAGTACCGGAATACCGCCCTTGGCACGGGTCTCGTTCACGTACTTGGCGAGATTGGCGTCAAAGGTGGAACCCGGATCGGTATGACGGTCTGGCTTCGGCTTTTCGTCGTTATGTCCGAACTGGATAAAGACATAATCGCCCGGCTTGATCTTGTCCAATACCTTCTGCCAGCGGCCCTCGTTGAGGAAGCTCAGGGAAGAGCGACCGTTGACGGCATGATTGTCTACGATGATCTTGTCATCGAAACAACCCTGCAGAACCATACCCCAGCCTCGCTCAGGACTAGTCTTGTAATTGCTTTTTTCAGCTGCGGTAGAATCACCTATCACAAAGATGGTGGTGGTCTTCGTGCTGGATGTCATCAGGAAAGCCAACAGGAAGACGCATAAAATTGCCTTTATTTTCTTCATTGTTTTGTAGTTTAAGAATTTGTCATTACAGAATAAAAAAAACTCGCCCTGCCATACCATATATTCACATACACAAGCATGAAAGGACGAGAACTAAACTTTTAAAACTTATTTCTTTACAGCAGCAATCAGCTCCTCGGTAGAAACCAAGGTCTGTTCACCGCTTTCCATATTCTTCAATGTAACCTTGCCCTGAGCCATCTCGTTCTCGCCTGCAAGCACCACAAACGGAATGTTCTTGGCATTGGCATAGCTCATCTGCTTCTTCATCTTCGCCTTATCAGGGAAAATCTCTGTACGGATACCGGCTGCACGGGCTGCGCTGACGACAGGCAGGCAGTAGGCAGTCTCCTTCTCACCGAAATTGATGAAGAGCACCTGGGTGGTATTCACAGCCTCCTTAGGATAGAGATCGAGCGCATTCAGCACATCATAGATACGGTCGGCACCAAAACTGATACCTACACCACTCAAGCCAGGAAGACCGAAGATGCCGGTAAGGTTGTCGTAACGGCCACCACCGGTGATACTGCCCATAGGAGTATCAAGCGCCTTCACCTCGAAGATGGCGCCGGTATAATAGTTCAAGCCACGAGCCAGTGTAAGGTCGAGCTCTATCTCGTTCTGCAAGCCTACAGCCTTCAAGGTATCGAGGATAAACTTGGTTTCCTCTACTCCCTTCAAGCCCACTTCCGAGCCTTCGAGAACCTTAGAAATCACTTCAAGCTTCTCATCGTTTGTGCCTGACAGAGAGATAATTGGCTGCAACTTCTCGATAGCTTCTTCAGAGATACCATCCTGACGAAGTTCCTCGTTAACATTGTCGAGACCAATCTTGTCGAGCTTGTCGATAGCCACGGTGATGTCTACAATCTTCTCAGCCTCACCGATAACCTCAGCGATACCAGTCAGAATCTTGCGGTTGTTGATCTTGATGCAGACGCGCACACCAAACTTGGTGAAGACGGTATCCACAATCTGCATCAGCTCTACCTCGTTGAGAAGAGAATCAGAGCCAACCACATCGGCATCACACTGATAGAACTCACGGTAACGACCCTTCTGAGGGCGGTCAGCACGCCATACTGGCTGAATCTGATAGCGCTTGAAAGGCATCTGGAGTTCTTCACGATGCTGGACAACGTAACGGGCAAAAGGTACGGTCAAGTCGTAGCGAAGTCCCTTTTCGCAGAGCTTGGCAGCCAACTTGAGCGATCCGAGCGAATGAATGTCCTCATCGCTCACCTTGTTCATATAGTCTCCTGAATTCAAAATCTTAAAGAGCAGCTTGTCGCCCTCCTCGCCATATTTTCCCATCAGAGTCTGAAGGGTCTCCATGGCAGGAGTCTCAATCTGCTGGAATCCGTAAAGGGCATATACGTCCTTGATGGTATTGAAGATGTAATTGCGCTTCGCCATCTCTACAGGACCAAAATCTCTCGTGCCCTTTGGTATACTTGGTTTCTGAGCCATTTATTAATGTTTATTGTTTAATGTTTAGTGATTAATGTTCAGCGCAATGTTAACCCCTCAAAGTAAACATTAATCACTAAACATTAATCACTATAAAATTATTTACGTACAATAGTCTGAGCACGGTCTGGACCAATAGAGATGATACCGATCTTGGTCTCGAGGAACTCCTCGATGAATGCGATGTAATCCTTGAACTCCTGTGGGAACTGATCCTCAGAAGTGAACTGGGTCATATCTGTCTTCCAGCCCTTGAACTCCTTGTATACAGGCTCAACATCATCGATTTCGTAAGGGAAATCAGTTGTAACAGAACCGTCCTTCAACTTATATGCCACGCAGGCCTTGATGGTATCGAAGCCATCGAGCACGTCGCTCTTCATCATGATGAGCTCTGTAACACCGTCCACCATCACAGAATACTTGAGCTGTACGAGGTCGCACCAGCCGCAACGACGCTCACGTCCGGTAACAGCACCATACTCATGACCGAGTTCACGGATCTTGGCACCTGTTTCGTCGAAGAGCTCTGTAGGGAATGGACCTGCACCAACACGGGTACAGTAAGCCTTCATGATACCATAAACATTACCGATGCGGTTAGGACCGACACCCAGACCGATGCAGGCACCCGCACAGATGGTATTGGAAGAAGTAACGAAAGGATAAGAACCGAAGTCAACATCGAGCATGGTACCCTGAGCACCCTCGCAGAGAATATCCTTGCCGGAACGGAGCACCTTGTTGATTTCCACCTCACTATCGATGAACTTGAACTGCTTCAAGTATTCGACACCCTCCATCCAGGTCTTCTCAACCTCTGTGATATCGAAGTCGGTATAACCGAGACTAGCGATGGTCTTGAGATGAGCAGCCTTGTGGGCAGCATACTTCTCCTCGAAATTGTCGAGGATATCGCCTACGCGGAGACCGGTACGGCTCACCTTATCTGTATAAGTAGGACCGATACCCTTACCGGTAGTACCCACCTTGTTCTTACCCTTAGAAGCCTCGATAGCAGCATCGAGCACACGATGAGTAGGCATGATGAGATGAGCCTTCTTAGAGATGAAGAGACGACTCTTGAGGTCGTGACCGCTCTTCTCCAAATCCTTAGCTTCGCCCATGAAGAGGTCTGGAGCCAAGACTACGCCATTACCAATGATGTTCACCTTACCACCCTGGAAGATACCAGAAGGGATAGAGCGGAGCACATACTTCTCGCCTTCGAACTCGAGGGTATGACCTGCGTTAGGACCACCCTGGAAACGAGCAATGACATCATACTTAGGGGTCAACACGTCAACCACCTTACCTTTACCTTCATCGCCCCACTGCAAACCCAGTAGGACATCTACTTTACCTGTGTTCATTTTATTATAATATAAAATTATTTAGACTTTTCATTTTTGTTGTTGCGGAGTCGCGTAATCTTAGCCTGGCAAGCACTGCACACGCCATAGATATATAGCACGAAGGCGTCCTTACGGAATCGCTGCAATTTGGTTTCGCTGATGGCAGCCTGCACCAGGGGTGCCTGCACCTCGGTAACTCTTCCGCATACGGTGCATACCTGATGCACATGGTTTTCGTTGCTGGAACTAACCTCATATTTGGTTCCATCCACCAGATTGTGTCTCACCACCAATCTCAACTCCAGGAAGAGATGGATGGTATTATAGAGCGTGGCTCTGCTGACTCTAAAATTCTTCTTCTCCAGAGCAGCCCCCAGCGCTTCTAGCGTGAAATGTCCTTTCATGCTGAAGACAGCATCAAGGATGGCATATCTTTCCGGGGTCTTGCGATGCTGGTTCGACTCCAAATACTGATCCAGGATTTCTCTTGCCTGGGCTTTCATTTTTTCACTCATATTTCTTCGTTAGTTACATAAAACGCACAAAGATAGTCATAATTTGCGATATGAGGAAAAATCTAATTTTAAAAAAACTAAATTGCCATACATTCTTCCACTTTTGAGCCTTTTCAGCTTTCATCCTGGCGATTCCAGCGACAAATCCGCTTACAATCCATACGTATTTACATGCTGGCGATTTCCTCATAGATGCGCTGTACAGGAAGCCCCATGACATTGAAATAGCTGCCCTTCAATCCGGTGCATCCGATATAGCCGATCCATTCCTGAATGCCATAGGCTCCTGCCTTGTCGAATGGCTTGTAATGCGAGATGTAATATCTGATTTCTGCATCACTGAGATGCTTGAACGTCACCTCGGTAATGACCGAGAAATGGCGCTGCTGGCTGCGGGTGGTCAAGCATACACCCGTTACCACATGGTGGGTTTTGCCGCTCAGCATCCGGAGCATGCGAACGGCATCCTCTTCATCCTTCGGTTTTCCGAGAATCACGCCCTTGCCCTCCTGATCGTTCTGCTCGTCAGCAGTTGGGGCTATCACTACGGTATCGGCTGTGAGAATAAGCGTCTGGACTGCCTCCTCACCTTGCTTTTCTGAAGCTTTTTCTGAAGGGTTCCCGGCTTGCTCTTCTGAAGCTTTTCCTGAAAGATCTTCATCAAGAAGTCCTCGATATGCCTCAGCCTTCTTACTGGAAATATATTCTGCTACCTCATAGGCATCAAGAGTTTCGGGATAGCTCTCGTCAATACCCTTGATTACCTTAACCTCGAAAGGTATATCCAATCCGGCTAGCAGTTCCTTGCGTCGTGGCGAATTACTCGCCAAAATAATCTTATAATTCATTTTACTTTGAACTTGGAACTTTGAACTTGAAACTTGGAACTTTGAACTTTGAACTTTATGATTAGTAAAGCTATTGAATTCTTCACTCTTCACTTACATTACCATCCAAAGGCCTTGGCGCTGGAAAGCCAATGGCCCTTGGCACGCAGCACCTGCTCTACAATATCCCTGCCTACTCCTTCGCCACCATTGGCTGAAGAAACATAGCGGGAAATCGACTTGATGTCTGAGCAGGCATCAGCAGGACAACATGGACATCCGCAACGGCGCATGACCTCATAATCAGGAATATCATCTCCTACATAGATAATCTCCTCATCGGTAAGCTGATACTTCGCCAGAAACTCATCATAGGTATGAATCTTCACGGCACATCCCATGAAAATATCCTCTACCCCCAAACCTTCATAACGCTTGCGTATCGCCTCGGTGGTACCACCCGTGAGAATGGCTATGCGCAATCCCATCTTCTGTGCCAACTGAATGGCATAGCCGTCCTTGATGTTAACCGTGCGAAGCGGTTCGCCAGAACTGGCCAGCGTAATGGTCTGTCTGGACAATACGCCATCCACATCAAATATAACTGCCTTTATTTTATCTAAATCGTAATTTATCATACTTCTTCACTTAAACGGTGTATATTCATGCTCATTCTGTCATAGATATCCTTTACCAGCGGATTATTCTTGAGAAGCTGACTCTGCGCCCTGATTACATTCTCATCATATCTTACCGCCGGACCGGTCTGTGCATCCTTCGGTGACATCTGATGCACCTTGGCTGCCGTCTCGTCAATCAGCGGAAGCATCACATCAAACGGAATACCATGCTTCTCAAGAAGCTCGGCACTGATGGCATAACAATGATTCACGAAATTGCAGGCAAAGACGGCAGAGAGATGCAGATACTTGCGAGCCTCACTCGACAAACGGTAAACCCGATGGCTCAACTGAGAAGCCAACGCCTCGATAGCAGCTGTCTCCTCTTCGCCCGAACCCTCTATAAAACAAGGTATCTCCTCGAAGGAAACACGCTTCTGCCTGGAGAACGTCTGCATAGGATAAAACACTCCGTAATGGCGAGCCATCCCCTGGAAAACATCAATGGATACAGAACCTGCGGTATGAAGAAACAGCTTGTCTTCCCTGCCCCTGCAAAGCTGAGGAATAAGCACTGGAAGCGCATCGTCCTTCACGGAAAGTATATAGACATCGGCATCGGCTCTCACCTGAGATATATCAGTGACAGCTGCCCCACCCGCAATCGTTGCCAAAGTCTGCGCCGACTGCATCGTCCTACTATAAACCTGTAAAATATCGTGACCGGCATCGGTTAAAGCCACAGCCAAACTGGTGGCTAAATTGCCAGCACCTATCATAATTATCTTCATAATGTGCAAAAATACTAAAAATAAGTCATACTTTTGATAAAAGACTTGCATTTTTATGATTAATTTATTATTTTTGCAAAAAACAGAAGAAAGTGAAAGATATGAATGATTTCAGCATCAGGATATATACAGAAAGCAATGAGTTGCCCGAACTCCTGGAAGGCAACTTTTTTCACAGCAAAGAGCTGTTCCTGATAGAGGAACAGACGCCCAAAGACACCCCTTACATGGCCGTAGCAACAAGAGACGGCAAAGTAAGAGGTCAGCTGCTTGTCATCGTACGCAGACGAGGCTCGCTCTTTCCACCTTATTTATATACGCACGCGCATGCGCATGGTGAAGGATGCTATGCGGATGAGAAGGAGACCGAAACCATCTTTCCACTGCTGCTGAAGGCTATCACCCTGCAGCTTCGCCACCGCCTCTGCTTCTACATTGAATTCTCGGACATGAAAAAGAAAATGTTCGGATATCGCTATTTCCGCCGACTGGGCTACTTCCCTATTGCCTGGCAGGAGATACACCATTCGCTCCACAGCAAGGCACCGGAAAGCAGACTATCTGCCAAGACGGCAAACATAGTAGAGCGCATGACGGCAAAAGGAGTGGAAAGTCATGAAGCTACATCGGCTCAGGACATCGCCCTCTTCCACCGGATGCTCAAGAATTTCTATCGGTTCAAGCTGAGAAGATTTGTCCCAGCCCGGGAGTTTTTCATGCATTTTGCAGGAAGACCAGACAGCAGGATTTTCGTTACTACCTACAAGGGGAAAGTGATAGGAGGCTGCGCCTGCGTCTTCTTCCAGGGCAATGCCTACCTTCTTTATGTAGTGGGCAAGCGCAAGAGCCGAATCCATCTGCATCCAGAAACCATGACCATCTGGTATGCCCTGAAGTATGCCTACGACCACGCCTACTCCCATTTCCGCTTCATGGATGCGGGATTGCCATGGAAGCAGAACCTGTACCGGGAATTCCTCCTCAGCTTCGGCGGAAAACCTGTAACAAGCTACAGATGGTTCAGATTCTATACCCGAATCATTAACAAAATCTTATATTGGATTTACAAACAGTAATAGACTGGGCTTTCGCATAGGGGGAAGTTAAGGGAAGTTAGAGGAAGCCCCTAGAGGGGCTGCAGCTTTACAGACCAGCCAAAGCCCTATCCAGCGCCATGAGTCCACGCTCGGTGCAGAAGCCCCTGATAACCGTAAGCACATAATTATCATAAAGTTCCTGCATCGAATAAGTGCGATAAAGCTGACGGTGCATGATTTCTTCCATGGTAACATGCCCCACTTCAGACAACACCTCATAATTGAGATCAGGGCGGAACAGTCCCTCCTTCACACCTGCAGCAAAAAACTTGCTTCTCTCCTCACACTCCTTAGAATGATACTCGCGCATGAATTCCACAACACGGGGAATCTTATGGATCTCCTCATAGAAAACCACTCCCACCTGCTCATTGCGGCGCATCTGCTGCTTATACACATAACTGATGATATCAATCACATTGCGGGCTTGCGTATTGGCAAACTCTTCCAGCAACTGCAGTTCTTTCGCCTGCTGCATCTTCATGCCAGCAAGAAGAAGCTCCTCCTTGTCGCCGAATATTTCATAAACAGTTCGCTTAGATACATGAAGACCGCGAGAGATTTCATCCATCTTAACCGCTTTTACGCCTCGTTTGTAAAACTCAGCCATGGCATAGTCTATGATTTTATTTCTCAGCTCTTGTCTGTATTGATTAATTTCTGCCATATCTATATGTCAATTTATATGCTTTGTGGACTTATTTTTGTGCAAAGATACAAAAAAAAATAAAAAACCATTCGTTTTTACTAAGTTTTTTATTACCTTTGCACAAACTTTTAGAAATCGCTGCTTAAAAGCACGAATCTGTAAGAAAATAAAACTTCAAACCAATATATTATTATGGTAAAAATCACAAAAGAGGCGGCTCTCCACTATCATGAGAATGGCCGTCCTGGTAAGATTGAGGTAAAACCTACAAAACCTTACCACACACAAACAGACCTGAGCCTTGCTTACTCTCCAGGCGTAGCATTCCCTTGCCTCGAGATTCAGCAAAACCCAGATGACGCATATAAGTATACTGACAAGGGAAACTTAGTAGCAGTAATTAGTAACGGTACAGCCGTGCTCGGTCTTGGCGACATTGGCGCCATGAGCGGAAAGCCAGTTATGGAAGGCAAGGGATTGCTTTTCAAGATTTATGGCGGCATCGATGTCTTCGATATTGAAGTGGCAGAAAAAGACCCTGAGAAATTCTGCGAAACCGTAGAGCGTATTGCTCCTACATTTGGTGGTATCAACCTGGAGGACATCAAGGCACCTCAGTGCTTCTATATCGAGGAGCGCCTAAAGAAGAACCTTGACATCCCTGTCATGCACGATGACCAGCACGGTACAGCAATCATCTCTGCTGCCGGTTTGAAGAATGCTCTCGAAGTGGCCGGCAAGGACATCAAGAACGTAAAGATCGTCGTAAACGGTGCAGGTGCTGCTGCTATCAGCTGTACAAAACTCTATGTAGCTCTCGGTGCACAGATCAAGAACATCGTCATGCTCGACTCTAAGGGCGTTATCACAAGCGACCGTGAGAACTTGACCGAACAGAAGAAGATGTTCGCTACCGACCGCCGCGACATCCACACTCTGGAAGAGGCTGTGAAGGGTGCTGACGTATTCGTTGGATTGAGCAAGGGCAATGTACTGACTCAGGATATGGTTCGCTCTATGGCTGACAGTCCTGTTGTATTCGCTTTGGCCAACCCTGTTCCTGAAATCAGCTACGAGGATGCCATGGCTAGCCGTCCAGACGTACTGATGTCTACCGGCCGTTCAGACTATCCTAACCAGATTAATAATGTAATTGGTTTCCCATACATCTTCCGTGGTGCGCTCGACGTTCACGCACGCGCCATCAACGAAGAGATGAAGATGGCTGCCGTTCATGCTATCGCTGATTTGGCAAAGCAGCCTGTACCTGATGTAGTGAATGATGTTTACCACGTAAACGACCTTACATTCGGTCCTAAGTACTTCATTCCAAAACCAGTTGACCCACGTCTGATTACTGAGGTTTCTGCAGCTGTAGCCAAGGCTGCCATGGACAGTGGCGTTGCACGTACTCCTATCACAGACTGGGAGAAGTACAAGCAGCAGTTGCGCCAGTTGCTCGGTCAGGAGACCAAGCTTACCCGCAAGCTCCACGACACAGCCCGACTTCACCCACAGCGCGTAGTATTCGCAGAGGGCGGTAACCCTACCATGCTGAAGGCTGCCGTTCAGGCTAAGAGCGAGGGTATCTGCCAGCCTATCCTGTTGGGTAACCCAGATCGTCTGAACCGTGTGGCTAACCGCCTGAAGCTCGATCTCTCTGACATCGAAATCGTAGATATGCGCGCTGACAACGAACAGGGTCGCCGTGCCAAGTTCGCCAAGCACCTGGCTGAGAAGCGTGCTCGTGAGGGCTACAGCTTCGAGGAGGCTTACGATAAGATGTATGAGCGCAACTACTTCGGTATGTCTATGGTTGAGCAGGGTGATGCTGATGCTTTCATCACTGGTCTCTATACTAAATACAGCAATACCATCAAGGTGGCTAAGGACGTTATCGGTATCCGTGACGAATACAAGACATTCGGTACCATGCACATCCTCAACACACAGAAGGGCGTATACTACATTGCAGATACATTGATTAACCGTCACCCTGACGAGGATGTCCTGACCGACATCGCCAAGTTGTCTGCCGGAACAGTGAAGTTCTTCAACGAGGAGCCTGTCATGGCCATGTTGAGCTACTCTAACTTCGGTACCGACAACGTAGGTTCTCCTGTCAAGGTAAAGAAGGCTGTTGCAGAAATGCAGAAGGAATTCCCTGAACTTGCCATCGATGGTGAGATGCAGGTGAACTACGCTCTCAACAAGGATCTTCGTGATGAGAAGTATCCATTCTCTCGTCTCAAGGGCAAGGATGTCAACACATTGGTATTCCCTAACCTGAGCAGTGCCAACGGTGCTTACAAGCTCCTCCAGGCATTGAATCCTGAGGCAGAAATCATCGGTCCTATCCAGATGGGTCTTAACAAGCCTATCCACTTCACCGATTCTGAGAGCAGCGTTCAGGACATCGTCAACATTACTGCAGTAGCAGTGATCGATGCTTACGTAGAAAAGATTAAGAAACAGAAATAAAAGGATTTTTTTTCCGTATTCTCTTTACATCTAGCGAGATGGTTTTTAGAGAGTACAACAATTGGGCTGGGACGTGATGTTTCGGTCCTTTTTTTTTATTATCTTTTATCAGTTTTTAGTTAAAGAACTTTAATAAACATTGTTGTGTTCCTACACGCCACATTCCTTTATAAAATACTGCTCAAATAATTTGGTAATATTAAAAAAAATGTATACCTTTGCAGCAGTTATCCTGAAAACAATCTTTTTACCTTAAGGAAAACTAATACCTATTGAAGATTTGGAGCGGTAGCCTGTGAAGGTCATCGCTTTTTTTTATGCCCAAAAATGAAGGTCACCAACTTTGCACCGCTACATATAACGATGTTAAAGTTGTGCAAAAAATGAAGAGAATTTTTGTTATCTCATAAAAACAAAGTACTTTTGCGAAGTAAAAAGGAAATCTACTTAATCAACTTAGGTTCTTTCCCACAACATTTGTACAACCCATAAAATGAGACATATAACCATGCAATTAGAATTACAAGGACAGACACATAGCATTGATGCCAACACCTTGGTCAACATGCTTGTGCACTATCAAGCCATTGTTACCGAAGCCAACAAGCAACTTAGCGGCGGCTCTCGCGAGGTAACCTTGAAAGTGAATGCCTTGAAACAAGGTTCATTCATCATTGATATATCTGTGGTACAGAACATCGTATCACAACTTTTCAGTAGTGACACGGTAAGCTATGTCGCAGATTTATGTGGAGCCGTCGGGGGTATCTATGCACTCTACCACAAATTCAAGGGTAAGCCTGTCAAAACTGATAAGGAAAAAGAAGAAGCTGTATCCATCAAGTTAGAAAAAAATACTAACATCAATATAAACACCATCAACATTTATAATCAACCATTAGTGAGACAAGCGGTGTCGAAATCTATGGAGACAGCCAATGAAGACCCAAGTGTAGAGGGATTCACTATCAAGGGAGACAAAGGAAACACTTGTGCTGAATTTGAACGCAAGGACTTCAAAGATTATATCTATGATGGATTTGACACGGAAGACAATATCCCCAACGAAAAAATCATAGACGAAGATACCACCCTCGTCATAGTAGGCTTGAACTTTGAACCAGGAGCACGATGGCAATTCATGTATAATGGTTTTAAGATTTCCATGATTGTAAAGGACGATGCTCTGATGCAGAAAATAAACGAGGGTGAACGATTTGGGAAAGGTGACGCCATCAAAGTGAAACTCCGTAGAATCCAACGCTATAATAAGGACTACAGAACGTATGAAAATAAGTCGTATAAAATCATTGAGTTCTATGAACATGTCATACCACAAAAGCCATTAGATATGTTCAAAAATGAACAATAATAATATATTTATAACACATATGGTGACTATTAGGGAATCTGACAAAATTATATTTGTCAACATTAAAAACTCGTATGAGGCTTTACTGAATAATGACAGAAGTAATCCTCTGTATCGTGACAGTGTGTACAACTGCACAGTAAAATACTGGCGCATTGCAAACGAAAAAGCCTCTACTGCAACCCATATTCTTGGGTGTTATAAAGGAAAAGTTATTGAAGTTGTAAGAATCAAAAGTGTAAGCAGCGTTACATCTGGCGAATATGCCGGGCGAAAGTTTTTTGAGGGTTTTGAAGAGCGTCAATCCCCATATATGGGTTTAGACATTCGTGAGCTATTTGATACTTTAGCAAATTTCAATACAAAATACTGGAACTTTTGATTCATTTACATTTTGAAAAAGTTGGTGGGGTTCATCAGATAAAGGTCACCAAGTTTAAAATTATATAAACTAGAAAAGCGATGCCTGCAAATTCCTGCAAGCATCGCTTTTATTTTTATAATCTCTTTCCGGAATGTCTTCCGGAAAGATTTCTTTTATCCGAAGTTATCGTACATGATGCTCTCAGGATCAACACCGAGAGAATCGAGATAATCGGTTACGGTCTTAATCAGCATTGGAGGTCCGCAGAGATAGTACTCGCAATCCTCTGGTGCCTCGTGATCCTTCAAGTAGGTATCACGGATGCAGTTAACAGCAAATCCCTCGTAGTACTTCACGCCCTGAGCATCTGCCACTGGGTCCTTGCGGTCGAGTGAAAGATGGAAGTGGAAGTTAGGGAATTCCTTCTCAAGC
>ERZ780167.583-NODE-583-length-36810-cov-5.190151_pt1 | contig 36810 bp, 32 predicted proteins | sample MGYA00510982_ERZ780167 | MGnify/ENA primary metagenome ERZ780167 (study PRJEB29588, sample SAMEA2146107) | human gut metagenome | biome: human gut; feature: human-associated habitat; material: faeces | place: Denmark | collected 2008/2010 ... | reverse complement strand
GGCGGGAGCGGCTGCGCGAACCCGACAAGACCAGATACGAAATCTACGATGCGATCAAAGGCTGTCTGCCCAAATGCAAGAACTGGAACGAGTTGGAAGGTAAATTAAAGGAACAGGGCATCAACGTCCGCTATAAGTATTGCGGAAATACCAACCGCAAGCAGGGTGTCCTCTTCTCGAAAAACGGCTTCGAGTTCTCCGGATCGAAGATCGACAGGGCATTCAGCTTTACGAAACTCGACAACCAGTTCACCCACCTGCAACAGCAGGCGCTGCATCGGGCCGAGCTCCTCGGAAACCTCTCGGCGGCGGCAGGCAATTACCGTTCGGCATTTGCCGGGTTGTTCGGCGGCATGGGCGGCGGTACGCGCGAAGAGCCTGCGGCGCCTAGCCCCGGCGGAAAGATCGACGCGATTCCGCTTCCGCCGGCCAGTTCGCCGGTCGGAGTATCGGCCGCACAGTTGCAGCGCAAGCCGGGAGAAAGTCCCGAAGAGCATATAGCACGAATCACGGCGCTGCTCAACGCCGCAGCCGAAGCAATGGCCATCGCCGCGATGGAACGTCGCCGCAGGCTCGAAGAACAGAAAAGAAGAGCCAAAATGAAAATATAACCTTAAAACCGGAAAGCCATGAACGACAAAAATAAGATCGACCTCTCAATCGAGATGTACGAAGACCTCAAGGAAACACTTGTCAAAGCCATTAAAAACGCCAAAGCAGGCGGCGTAGGGAACGCAGGTTGGGAGAATACGCAGCTGGAACGGATCGAACGGCTGATAGAGGCCGCGGAACGCTCGCAAGGGCAGATCGCACAGCTGCTCGAACGCCTGCAACGGCATACGGCCTTGCCCGGAGTAAAAACCGAGCAGGAGCGGGAATTTGCCGACAGATACAACACACTGCTGGCGCAGTTGGCAGGGAGACTGGAGGTGATCGACAAGGAGAATCGAACAATAATTACTGAAGTTCTAAGTTTCAAAAAGTCTTTATCCGAATTCAAGAACGAAGTTGATACGACGAAATTCGAAAAGCTCGCCAACAATACATTATGGGAAATGAAAACCCAGATACGCTATCTCAAACAACCACCTATCGTTCTGAGAACAATCGTATTTCTAACCGTATTATCAATTTTGACAATATTGGCAACCGGGTATTTATATAGAGATCGGAACGAATGGCGGGGCGAAGCTACATATTGGTATAAACAGAGCGACCAATATAAAACGACACAGACTAATAAAAAATAAAAACATTTTTTATTACTGGTAAATTTTGTATCTTTGCCACGCAAAGGTTCGGAAAGAAGGCCATATGGCCTCCGATCGATTAAAAGGGAATGCCGTGAAAGTCGGCAACAGTTCCCGCTGCTGTAAGTTCCTGTCCGGAAACGGACACATGAGGGATCGACAATCTCAGCCACTGGTGAAAACCGGGAAGGCGTCGTAACCGGAATAAGTCAGAAGACCTGCCTTGCATGACAGATTGGTTTCGCAGCCTGCGGAGAATGGGCGTGAATCGATAATGCATGTAAAGCACTTTTTCATTTTGTTTCGTTGCATTGCGGCTGTGGAATCAATGGTTACCGAACAAACTATTGATACCAAGCGCATAATGAAGCAATTCTACCTTTCGATCCTATGTCTCGCATTTATTGCGGGGGGGGGGAATTTCCACAGCAGTTCAGGCATCCGATAAAGCCGATTCCACCACGAACCGGCGTTACGTCGGAAAACTGAACAGTATCCAGAAAATCAACGAGGTCATCATCGTCGGCACCCCCGTCATTCCCAAATACCGCGAAGTCATCCCCGCACAGGTCCTCAAGGAGGTCGACCTGCAACGGCTGAACAGTCTTTCGGTGGCCGACGCCATCCGCTATTTCGCGGGCGTGCAGCTCAAGGACTACGGAGGTGTAGGCGGACTGAAGACCGTCAACATCCGCTCAATGGGCACCAACCACATGGCGGTCTTCTACGACGGAATCCAGTTGGGCAACGCCCAGAACGGGCAGGTCGATCTGGGGCGCTTCTCGCTGGACGACGTGGAGGAAATATCGCTCTATAACGGACAGAAGAGTGACATTTTCCAGTCGGCCAAGGATTTCGGGGCCTCGGGAACCATCTACATCACTACGCGGCGCCCCCGCTTCGAGGAGGGCAAGCGGGCCAATTTCAAGGCCACGATGAAGACCGGCTCGTTCGGGCTCATCAATCCCTCGATGCGCTACGAGTATAAGATCTCCGACGCCGTCAGCTCGTCGTTCAGCGGCGAGTGGATCAATGCCACCGGCCGGTACAAATTCCGCTACCGCCGCCGCAACACGCTGGGCGAGATCGCCTACGACACAACGGCCTACCGACAGAACGGCGACATCAACGCTACGCGCATGGAGGCCGGACTCCACGGCAAGATGGCCGACGGACAATGGACCGTGCGGGCCTACACCTACAACTCCGAACGCGGCATCCCGGGAGCCATCGTCAACAACGTCTTTCGCCATGGTGAGCGGCTGTGGGACACCAACTCGTTCATCCAGGGAACGCTGACCAACCGCTGGTCGAAGAAATTCCGCACGCTGTTCAACACCAAGTACGCCGCCGACTACACCCATTACGAGAATCAAGACGCCAAGTTGATCCAAACCAAGAACACCTACAAGCAGAAGGAGTTCTATTTCTCGTGCGCTAATCTCTACAACATCTTCGAACACTGGGAGGTGTCGCTGGCCTATGACTTCCAATGGAATACGCTCGACGCCACTTTTTACATGCCCACAGAAAGCGATGGCACCTTCCCCTTTCCGACGCGCTATACCCATATGGCCGCATTGGCCACGGCATTTGAATGGGGACGGTTGAAGATGCAGGCCAGCGTGCTGGGTTACTTTGTCCACGAAAAGGTCGAGCGCTTCGAAGCCCGGCCAGACAAGGCTGTGGCTACCCCGGCGTTCTTCGGATCGTTCAAAGTGCTGAAAAACCACGACCTCTCTGTACGCGCCTTCTACAAACGGATGTTCCGTATGCCGACCTTCAACGACCTCTACTATACGGACATGGGCAACGCCTTCCTCAAGCCCGAATATGCCGAACAATTCAACGTCGGCCTGAAATACACGCGCAATTTTGAGAAATCGCCTTTCATGCGGATGCTCGACGTTTCGGTCGACGCCTACTACAACAAAATCACAGATAAAATCATCGCCTATCCCAAGGGACAGCAGTTCCGCTGGACGATGCTCAATCTGGGCGAGGTGGAGATCAAGGGCGTGGACGCCGTGCTGAACACCCAGTTCTCGCTCGGCAAACTGGAGGTGACGACCAAGTTCCAGTACACCTATCAGAAGGCCATCGACATCACCGACCCGGCCGACACCTACTATCGCGACCAGATTCCCTACATCCCTTGGCACAGCGGCTCGGCCATCCTTGCACTGTTCTACAAAGGGTGGGGGCTCAATTACAGCTTCATCTACACGGGCCAGCGCTACAACCAGCAGGAGAACATCCCGCGCAACCACACCCAGCCGTGGTACACGAGCGACCTCTCGCTGCAAAAGACTTTCAAGATCCGCACCCGAACCCTCAAGGCCACGGCCGAGGTTAACAATCTTTTCGGACAGGATTACGACGTGGTGCTCAACTATCCGATGCCGAAGACCAACTTCCGGTTCGTCGTCAGCGTCGATCTCTAACCTCCGCGAGCCATGAAAAGGTATCTCTTCATCGTTTTGGCCGGCTGCTGCCTCGCCGCCGGCTGCCGGAAGATCGAACTGGTGAACCCCACCGAGTATGAGGTGTTGCCGTTCGGGGAGGATCCCGACGCCGATCCGATCGGCATGTATCTCCTGAACGAAGGCAACATGGGCAGCAACAAGGCGGACATCGACTACCTCGACTACCGTACGGCGGTCTATGCCCGGGGTATCTATGCAGAAAAAAATCCCAATGTCGTCAAGGAATTGGGCGACGTGGGCAACGACATCCAGGTTTACGACGGACGGCTGTTCGCCGTCATCAATTGTTCGCACAAGGTCGAGGTGATGGACGCCTACACGGCGCGGCGCATCACGCAGATCGACATTCCAAACTGCCGCTACATCCGGTTCAAGGGCAAATATGCCTACGTTAGCGCGTATGTCGGGCCCGTGGCGATGGATCCCAACGCCCAAAAGGGCGCGGTCTTCAAGGTGGATCTCGACACCTATAAGATCGTCGGCCAGGTGACCGTGGGTTACCAGCCCGATGAACTGGCCATCATCGGCGGACGCGCCTACGTCGCCAATTCGGGCGGTTACCGCGCCCCGAACTACGACTCGACGGTCTCGGTCATCGAACTGGAAACCATGCGCCAAATGTACAAGATCGACGTAGCGATCAACCTCAGCCGCATCAAAGCCGACGCCTACGGCAACCTGTGGGTCTCCTCGCGGGGCAACTACGACGACGTTCCGTCGAACCTCTACCGGCTGGAACCCAACGGCGGACGTTACCAGGTGGCCGAGGCGATGAACATTCCGGCTTCGAACATGATCATCTCCGGGGATTCCCTTTATGTCTACAGTGTCGAGTACAGCAACCAGACCTCGAAAAACACGGTAACCTACGCCATCATCGACGTCAAGAAAAAGCGTGTCGTATCGCGCAAATTCATCACCGACGGCACAGAGCTCGATATCGTGATTCCCTACGGCATTGCCATCCACCCCCGAAACGGCGACATCTATGTCACCGACGCCAAGAACTACGTTTCGAGCGGCGTATTGCACTGTTATTCGCGCGAAGGCGTCCACAAATGGAGTGTCCGCACGGGCGATATCCCCGCACACATGGTTTTTCTCGAACGCAAACAGACTCGGCAATGAAAAAGATATTCGCCATCCTGCTGTCGGCCCTCGCGCTCGGCGGCTGTGAAAACGACGGCATCCCCTATGTGAGCCTCGGGCTGGACGACCTTTACAAGGTCGCCCGCATGCAGACCGTCGATCTCAAACCCGCCTTCACGGGCGAAAGTTACCGCTGGACGGTTAAGACCGCCTCGGGAGCCGATTCGCTGCTCTCGGAAGAGAAGGACTACATCTTCCTGATGCAATACCCGGGCACCTATGACGTAACGTTCCAAATCTTCGACCCCGTCAATCCGATCGTGCACCGGATGACCTTTTACGTGGTCGAAGAGGAGGTAGAGTACAGTCCCTACATATCTACGGTCTACGAATACTGCCCGGCTCCGGGACAGTTCGTGAACGCGATGCCCGAATATCGGGAGGGCGACACGGCGGAGACCATGCGGCAGAAGGCCGAGGAGGCCATCGCCGGAAAGATGCAGAGCGGTGTTTCTCTCGGCGCATACGGCGGTTACATCACGTTCGGATTCGACCATACGGTCGTAAACGTTCCGGGCGAATACGACATCCGCATCGACGGCAACTCGTTCAACAGCGCAGCTCATCCGGGCGTCGACGGAGGCAGTTCGGAACCGGGTATCATCATGGTCATGTTCGACGAGAACCAAAACGGCAAGCCTGACGACAAGTGGTACGAGATCGACAAGAATCCGTGGTACACGGATGAGGCGGCTACCTACGGTTATGAGATCACCTATCATCGTCCCGCCCCCGACCATGTCCCGACGCCCGGCGAAGGAAACGACAGCGCCCTGACCGATATGACCTACATCAAATGGGAGGATAATCGAGGACAAACCGACTATGTCTACAAAAACAAGTTCCACGACCAGGACTACTATCCTAAGTGGATCGACGCCGACGAAATGACGTTCCGAGGCACGCTGCTGCCCAAGAACGCCGTGGATGTCTCAGGCAACGGCTCCTATTACCTGCAATACATGTTCAAATACGGCGCCTATGCAGACAACTATCCCAACGAGGCCAAGGACGAAAACGGCAACTATTACAACGGCTTCGACATCGGATGGGCCATGGATCCCGAGACCCGCGAACCGGTGCACCTGCCGGGGGTCGACTTTATCCGCGTCTACACCGCCCTAAACCAGTACTGCGGCTGGATCGGCGAGACCTCCACTGAAATTTTCATGGCCCGCGACATGCATATCTACGTGCGGCCCGACCAACACCAATAAAATAGAGATTTCACACTATGAAAATGAAAAAACTGCTGTTGCTGCCTGCGTTGCTGCTGACGCTGAGCGTCGGGAATGTCGCCTGCTCCTACCACAACGACGACAACCCCAACGAATACCCCGATCCCCAACCGGAGCCGGAACCCGAACCGGAGCCCGGACCCGACATTAACCAAAAATACCTCGAAGCTGCGTATACCTCTAACTGTTTTATGGTCAAGCCGGGACAGTCGGTCGACATCCCGATACTGAAAGCCTTTGCCATGTGGAACCTCTACGCCGAATGGCTGGGTGAAACTGATCTCATGGGACTGACACCCGAACCGGTTCTGCTTTGGCAGGATCTGCCGGGTTTGATCACGAACGTCGGACTGATTCCTGGACAACAAGCCGAAGAGGGTTCCATCGCCGTATCGACGGCCGACAAGGTGGGCAATGCAGTAATCGGCATCCGCATCGGCGGTGCAATCCGCTGGAGCTGGCATGTTTGGGTGACACGCTACGATCCGGATGCGGAATTGGTAGCTTACGGCAAAATCTACACATGGGACAATAACGGCGACGGAGTTGTAGATTATACTTTTATGGATCGCAACCTCGGAGCCACGATCGACAAGGCGATCATAGAAAATACTGCCGCTGACTCATTGGCCGCTTGCGGACTGATGTACCAATGGGGGCGCAAGGATCCTTTCCCCGGAGACCACGACTTTCGCCGTTCCAACAGTACCGATTACAACTATTTCGAAAGCAAACCGATCTACGACACTTCGGGAACGTTGCTTACCGAAGGAAGTGCCACTGGAGGTACGGGTATCCGCTCCGTTAAGACGGATACGGATCTCACGCGGACGGGGCTCGCCAAATCCATTCTTGAACCGATGACCGTTCTGCTCGGCGCCGAAGGGTACAGCGATTGGTATTGCAGCAGTAAACCCGCAGAAATCAAAAAATGCGACACGCTGTGGTGCGGCACACGGGGCAAAACGCCATTCGATCCCTGCCCCGAGGGGTGGCGAGTCCCAGCGAACAAGAATGACAAGTTCATCTGGAACGGGCTCGAAAACGCCACAACCGACTACTCGGCACTGGGAGTATTCCCCTATGCCGGATTCCGCTATCGGGCAGGCGGTGGCTGTCTGAAAAACTCAGGATTCGGAGCCAGTATCTGGTCGGGAACTCCACCGACCGGTATTGGCAATGCCTATGAACTCTCCATCTACATCTCACCTTCGGAAAAACGACCGATCATCAAATCCGACGTCAGTTGCCGCAGCGACGGACAATCAATACGCTGTGTAAAAGATGCATGACTATGAAAAAAACGTTTTTATTTTTCACATTGTTACTTCTTGCTAGCGTGATATGTAGCTCGTCATGCTCTTACCACAACGACGACAATCCCAACGAATATCCCGATCCCCAACCGGAGCCGGAACCCGAGCCGGAACCCCAACCCGATGTTAACGAAAAATACCTCGAAGCATCGTACACTCCCAACTGCTTTATGGTCAAGCCCGGCGAGTCGGTCGACATCCCGGTGCTGAAAGCCTATGCCATATGGGATCTCTATGCTGAATGGCTGGGCAAGAGCGATTTCACAGGGATGACACCCGAACCTGTTCTGCTCTGGCAGGATGCCCCCGGACTGATCACCAACGTCGGACTGATCCCGGGACAGACCGCCGAGGACGGTTCGATCGTCGTATCGACGGCCGACAAGGTAGGCAACGCCCTAATCGGCCTCCGCATCGGTGGCGAAATACGCTGGAGCTGGCATATCTGGGTGACACGCTACGATCCCAATGCGGAACTGGTGGCCTTTGGAAAGATCTACACATGGGATAACAACGGCGACGGGGTGGCAGATTATACCTTCATGGATCGTAATCTCGGCGCCGTGATCGACAAGGCGCTCATCGAGAACACACCGGCCGACTCGCTGGCCGCCTGCGGACTGCTGTATCAATGGGGGCGCAAGGATCCCTTCCCCGGCGACCGCATACTCCGCGGAACGAATCAGACCGACTACAACCGTTTCGATAGCAAACCCATCTACGACGCTGCAGGAACGCTGCTGACCGAGGGGTCGCAATCGGGAGGCACGGGTATCCGCACGATCAGAACCAGCGAAGACCTGACCCGGACGAACTTTGCAAAATCAATATTTTCGCCGATGCATTTCCTGTTAGCCGACAACTGGTTCCCCAGCGAGGAGCCCCTGAAAGTCGAAGCGTGCGACACGTTGTGGTACGGTGCTCGGGGCAAAACGCCGTTCGATCCCTGTCCCGAAGGGTGGTGTGTCCCGGCGGACAAGAACGGACTGTTCGCATGGAACGGACTCGACAAGGCCACGACCGACTATTCGCCACTAGGGGTCTTTCCCTATGCCGGATTCCGTTACCGCGTCGGTGGCGGATGCCTGAAGAATTCGGGATTCAATACAGGTATCTGGACTCAGGATACCTACCAGCTCTCCATTTACATCATTCCCTACGACCAACGTCCCAGCATAAAAAGAGACAGGGGCTATCGCAGCGACGGATATTCCGTCCGCTGTGCTAAAGACGAATAACTCAACACACCTTTAATTTATAAAACGATGAAGAAATTTACTTTCCGGAGTTTGCTGGCCATTGCGGCCGCAGGCGTACTCTTTACCGCATGTAAAGACGAGAACGACGACGGCAACACGTCGAAGACGACCTATGAATTCTCGGTGAAGGCCGAAGACAACCCCATCAGCGCCCCGGCCGACGGCAAGACCTACACCATCCTGGTCACCTCAACCAAAACGGCTCAGGCCGGAACGAGCGCAGTAGCCTACGAAGTGGTCTCATCTCCCGAATGGGCTCCGGCCGAACTCGAACAGACTGCGCTGGTCATCACGGTCGCCAAGAACAGTTCGACCGAGGCCCGCGAACCGGGCAAAGTGGTTCTCAAACAGGACGAAAGCGACAAAACGCTCGAAATCACGATCAATCAGGCAGGATTCTCCAATTCGATGTCGCTCGACGCGACTTATTCGACCGACCGCTGCAAGGTGCTCGTGATCGAACCGACGATCACAGGCTTCGACCAAAACCCCGTCTACAAATGGACGGTGAAGGGCCCTAACGACGCGGAAGCTGCCGAAGCCGGAACCGACAAGACGCTTTCGTTCATCCAACTGGAAACGGGCGACTACACGATTTCGCTGACAATCTCCGACGACAGCGGCATCACCGAGACCAAGAGCGCCACCGTCACCGTAACGACCGAGGCTACGGCCTATTCGTATTATATCTCGGAAGTCTTGGAGTATAATCCTGCGATTACCAACGGCAAGGGATTGGCATTCTCGACCATCGACACGCCGTCCACGGTATTGGCAAGCGTCAACACAAAACTCGTCGACAAGCCGTTTGACAAAAACGATCTGGGAGTGAATCTCGGTTCGTTCGGCGGCAGCATCGTATTCAGATTCGACCATACAGTGATGAATGTCAATGGTCTGCGCGACTTCCGCATCGGTTCATATGCCACCAAAGGCGCTTATCCTGCACAAGGGGTTGTCTATGTTTCGTCTGACGCGAACGGCAACGGCAAGGCCGACGATGAATGGTACGAACTGGCTGGCAGCGAATACGGCAAGACCGGCGAACGACGCAACCTGAAAATGGTTTATACCCGTCCCGACAATGTCACCCCGTCCGATGGAATGGTAGAATGGGTCTCCTATGCAATCAACGAATCGGAAACCGGAACCTATTGTTATGCCAAGGCTCCATGGGGGACATTCTCGGTCTGGCCCGCATGGTTGATGGAATCGGCCGAGGGCACCGCACTGACATATACGGGTTGCACGATGCTGCCGCCTCTGGCCAAGGCCCCGGAAGATCTGACGAACGGCTGGCCAACTCAAGCTTCCCGCTGGTACGACTACGGCTATGTCTGCAACAGCGACCCCACGGATGAGACTGGATCGTCGTTCGACATCGGCTGGGCTCGCGACAAAGAAGGGAACAAAGTTAATTTGCCGGGCATCGATTTCGTGAAGATCCAGAACGCCACCTTGCAGGATCTGGGCTACGGCTATGGTCCGGCCTGCGTGTTGTTCAACTGCGCTATCGACCTGCACTTGGCGGGAAAAGAGATCGAAACAATTGCGCAATAATATTTGACACGGCGGCGGGGCCTTTTAATCGCGGTGAACCATTGCAAACCTTCCTGTAATTAATCCTGCCGCCATTTTTTTGATAGTCTGTTTGCAGAAACTGGAGAATCACAGAGGTTAGTAGTATGCGTTGTCTGCCATACAACCATACATCCGGTTTCTGCAAACAGACTTTTTAACGGATTCTTATGAAAAAAACAGTCTATTTCATCCTGCTTAGCGCGGCTACCTTCCTTATCTCCTGCGCATCGAACACGACAGGAATAGACGCCTATACGGAAACCCTCTACAAACCGTCCTATGCCTCGGGCTTCGAGATCGTCGGTGCTGAAGGCCGGCAAAGTACGCTTCTCAAAGTATTCAATCCGTGGCAAGGCGCCGAGAACACCGAAACAACGCTCTTCATCGTCCGCAACGGAGAAAAGATTCCGGCAGGTTTCACCGGACAGGTCGTGAAAGCGGGAGCGAGGCGCATCGTTTGCCTCTCCTCTACTTATGTGGCGATGCTCGATGCGTTGGGACAGGTCGACCGGGTGGTAGGAGTTTCGGGAAGAAACTATATTTCGAATAAATATGTAACGACACACCCCGAAGCCGTGGCGGACATCGGCTTCGACGGAAATATCGACTACGAACTGCTGCTCGCACAACGGCCCGATCTGGTGCTGTTGTTCGGCGTGAGCGGCGCAAGCGGCATGGAGTCGAAACTGCTCGAAATGGGCATTCCGTTCTGTTACATCGGCGAGTACCTCGAAGAGTCGCCGCTCGGCAAGGCCGAATGGCTGGTGGCTATCGCCGAGATCACCGACAGCCGCGAAAAAGGCGAAGCAGTCTTCGAGCCGGTTCCCGAACGTTACGATGCGCTCCGGGCAAAAGTCGCGGCGGCGACTTCGAAACATCCGAAAGTGATGATTAACACGCCCTATGCCGGGTCGTGGTTTATGGCGTCGACCGAAAGCTACGTCGCCCGGCTGATCGCCGACGCCGGAGGGGATTATATTTACAAGAAGAACACATCGAACCGTTCGCTCCCCATCGACCTCGAAGAGGCGTATATGCTCACGGTACAGGCCGATATGTGGCTCAATGCGGGCAGTGCCGCGTCACTCGGGGAGTTGAAATCGCAGTTCCCGAAATTCACAAACACCCGATGCGTAAGAAACGGTGCCGTTTACAACTGCAACAAACGGCTGAATGTCGCCGGAGGCAACGACTACTGGGAGTCGGGTGTGGTACAGCCCGACGTCGTCCTGCACGACCTGATCGCGATCATGCACCCGGAGGTACTGGACGAAAACGACCGGGAATTACACTACTACCAACGCCTCGAATAATCAACGGTCGATACCGTCGCGCGAAAGGACGCCCTGCGTGTAGTAGTGCTTCACATCACACATTTCAGTAACAAGGTCGGCCGCATCGATCAGTGCCTGCGGTGCATAACGCCCCGTGATAACCACCTCAACAGCCGGATGACGGCTGCGCAGCACATCCAGCACGACAGCGGTCGAGAGCAGTCCGAAATGCAGGGCGATGGTCAGTTCGTCGAGGATCACCACATCGTATTCCCCGCTTCGGAGCAGGTCCGCACAACGGGTCCATCCTTTGCGTGCCGCTTCCGCATCGGCCAACTCGGGGTCTTTTCCGATAAAGCATCCGCGCCCCAGTTGTTCGATACGGATACGACCGAATGCCGGGTCCGAGCCGTTGAACAGCCGTTCGATCTTCGTTTCATTGTATTTCATCGATTTGACGAACTGCCCGACATAGACGCCCTTCCCGGCGCACAACGCCCGCAGGGCCAGTCCGAATGCCGCCGTGGTCTTGCCTTTGCCGTTACCGGTGTAAACGTGTACATAGCCTTTAGTCTCCATTCCTAAAAATTGATTTGATTCCCCTCGGCGAACAGCGAATCGAGAAGCAGACAAAGTTCCGATACCAGTTCCTCTCCGTCCAGATCACCGTTCAGGGTGAAGAATTTCCCCAGCGGAGTGCAGTACTGCACCGTGCTGACGGCCTCGCAGGAATCGGCACCGCAGATAATGACCGCATCGACATCGTCCTCATGCCGCAGCATGGCGTTGTAAAACGCCAACAGGTACCGCGGGGCGTTTATCGACGGAACAAGTACCATCGTTCCCGATGCGTCGAATTTGTCGGGCGAATTTATCACTTTCAGACCGTATCGGTCTGCAATCCTTCCGGCCGTTTCCGCCGGAACTCCGTATAATACGATATTCATAACTATTCAATTAAAAAAGGCGCAGCCGGCTACTAATCTCTATGCAATGACTTGTTATGGCAGTAACGGGTCTTTGTTTGGCCGCGCCTTCTTGGGTTATCCGAAAATCAAAATCAAAAGCTGGGCCGCCAGCACCCGCAGGAACATCGACAGCGGATAGACCGTGGCATATCCCACCGAAGGTGCGTCGGACGTGGTCTGCTCGGTCGAATAGGCCAGCGCCGGCGGATTGGTCGACGCGCCCGAAAGCACGCCGATCAGCGTATAATAGTTGAGTTTGTAGTAAAAACGTCCGAAAAGCCCCGCCAGAAGCAGCGGAACGATCGTGATCACGGCTCCGTAAGCGATCCAGACATATCCGCCCGCGACGAGCGTAGGCACGAAATCCTCGCCGGCACCCAGCCCCACGCCCGCAAGGAAAAGCGAAATGCCCACTTCGCGCAGCATCAGATTCGCCGACATCGTCGTATAGGTGATGAGCCGGTAATGCGGACCGTAGCGGCCGATCAGGATGGCGACGATCAGCGGACCGCCGGCAAGGCCCAGTTTCACGGGCTGCGGAACGCCGGGAATCCAGAACGAAATACTGCCCAGCACGACACCCAGCGCGATGCCGATGAAAATAGGAATCAGGTTGGGATGGTTGAGACGCTTGAGCGAATTGCCGAAGAGCCGCTCGGCATGGGCTACCGAAAGTTCGGGACCCACGACCGTCACCCGGTCGCCCAGCTGCAACTGCAGATTCCCTGCAGCCACCAGGTCGATACCCGAACGGTTGATGCGTGTAATGGTGACGCCGCTCGTGGAGCGGATGCGCAGTTCGGCGAGTGTCTTGCCGTTCAGCTCGGGTTTGGTGATAAGTATTCGGCGTGAAATCATCTTCCTATCCGGCATCATCGGACCGGCATCCACCTCCCGGCCGAGCAACGCGACCAGTGCCTCGGCATCTTTGGGCGCCGCCACGAGCAAAATCCGGTCGCCGCAGCGGAGCGTCGTCGCAGCATCGGCCAGTTCAGGAGCTTCGCCCGGACGGCAAATCCGCGACACGACGAAATCGCGCAGGGCCAAACGGCGTATTCCGGAGATGCTTTTACCCTCGACGGCAGGATTGCAGATTTCGACGGAAATCCGCCGGGTCGTCAGGTCTTTCAGCACGTCCGTACCCAAACCTGCCGCCTCTTCCTCCTGCCGCACGTCGATACGCAGCAGATAGCGCAACGCCAGCAGGGTCAGGATGGCTCCGATCACTCCGAGCGGATAGGCCAATGCATAGCCTGTCGCGATATCCGGGGCATCGGCTCCGGCGTGCAGGTCGCTGAAAGCCTGCTGCGCGGCACCCAGCCCCGGGGTATTGGTCACGGCACCCGACATCACGCCGACCATCGTCGTCATCGGAAGCCCGGTGACATAATAAAGGGCAACCGTTGTAACGACGCCGAGCGCCACGACCAGTACGGCCAGTTTGTTCAGTGTGATGCCGCCCTTGCGGAACGAGGAGAAAAATCCGGGACCGACCTGCAAACCGATCGAATAGACGAAGAGAATCAGTCCGAACTCTTTGAGGAAGTGCATCAGGTGCTCGTCGATGTTCATGCCGAAATAGCTGAACGCGATGCCGACGAACAAAATACCCGTCACCCCCAGCGACACCCCGGCCACCTTCACCTTGCCCAGCATGATGCCGAGTGCGATGACCAGCGCCAGGATCATCACCGAGTGGGCGACACCGCCGCCCCAAAGCGAATCGGAACCAAATAGCAATCGTTCGAGTAATTCCATACCGAATCCCGTTTTAGGCCGAGCCGTTCCCGCAAAGCGAAACCCGTGTGCCGAAAACGGCACAACAATCCTTGCAACAGCATCGGAATTAAAATTATCATGCAGTATACAACCGAAATCAAACGCCCATCCCTCGGGGTCCTTTGACATCGAATCGACTTGGCAGGTCTTCTGACTGACTCCTGTTCCGAAGCCTTCCCGATCCTTGCGGATCAGTGGCTGAGATGTTCGAAACCTTCACGGAGTTTCACAGCAGCGGGACTGTCCGGGATTTGCACCCGATTCCCTTTTCATTTCCTCCCCGGCACGGGGAACGGAAAACCAAATCTGGGGCAAATATAACGGTTAATCCCGAAAAACAGCGCTCGACAACAAATTATTTTCGTGAAACAGCATTACAAACGCCCGAAACGACTATTTTTGTTTCATGGATTTTTCATTTCGATATACCGCAGAAGACCATTGCGCTGCATTGCCCGTGGCTGACTATATCGCCCGGTTCCGTGATGCCAAGCGGTTTTTGGAGTGTTGCCGCGCCTGCCGCAATTACGGCCGCAGCTGGGGATGCCCGCCGTTCGGATACGATGTCGGAGCATATCTCTCGCAATATACGTCGGCATTGATTATCGCGACGAAGATCACTCCTGCCGAACAGCACGTTCCGATGTCGGAAGCCGGCCGGCTGATCCGCCCCGAACGGCAGTGGCTCGAACGGCGGCTGCTCGAAATGGAACGCAGGTACGGCGGACGGTCGTTCGCCTATGTCGGCACCTGCCTCTACTGCCCCGAAGGAACCTGCACCCGCCCCGAAGCGAAACCCTGCCGCCACCCCGAACTGGTACGCCCATCGCTCGAAGCCTGCGGATTCGACATCGCACACACAACCTCCGAACTCTTCGGCATCGAACTGAAATGGGGTACAGACGGATCATTGCCCGAGTATTTGACCCTTGTCTGCGGGTTCTTCCATAATGCAGAAAATATAATATGGAACGGATAAAAGCCGTATTCAACTGGAGCGGCGGCAAGGATTCCGCCCATGCGCTGTTGCGGGCACAGCAATCGGGCGAATACGAGATCGTCGCGCTGCTGACTACCGTAAACCGGGATACGCACCGTTCGACGATGCACGGCATCCCGACGGCATTACTGCAAATGCAGGCCGAAAGCATCGGCGTTCCTCTTTATATCGTAGACCTGACGCCCAAAGGCAATATGGAGGATTACGACGTCGCCATGTCCCGGGCCGTGGAGCATTTCAAGACGCAGGGCGTGACCCGTTTCATCTTCGGGGATATTTTCCTGCACGATGTGCGCAAATACCGGGAGCAGCAACTCTCGCCGCACGGAATCGAAATCGTGGAACCGCTTTGGGGAAAATCTTCGGAAGAGGTGATGAACGATTTCCTCGTATCGGGATTTCGGACGGTCGTCGTAACCACGATGGCCGACGGACTCGGCGCCGACGCCATAGGCCGGGAGATCGACCGCGGCTTCATAGCCTCTCTGCCTGCCGGAGTCGATCCCAATGGAGAAAACGGCGAATATCATACATTCTGTTACGACGGTCCGATCTTCCGACAGCCCGTGCCGTTCCGGCTGGGCCGATCTTTTTCACAAAGCTACGACATCCGCCTAGACGACGGAACGGTGAAAACTTATTCCTATTGGTTTGCCGACCTTCAAGCTCTAAATACAAATTCGGATGCAGGAACCGGCCCTGCATCCGAATAACACGGTACATCTTGGTCACAGCGCGAATTTTGCTCCGATAAAGTAAGTGCGCGGAACTGCCGGACCGTAGATATAAGCGGCATCTTTGTTCTGGCCGAAATCGAGGTCCTTCTGGAAGCTGTCGAAAAGGTTTTTCACCCCGGCATTCAGTTCCAGCCGCAGTTGTTTCGTGAGCCGGAAATTGTACGACAGCCGCAGGCCCATATCCCAGAAATCGGGCGTCAGACGCTCGGTATCCCTCTCGATATACCCAGCATTGTGCTGCACGAGCATCCGGCCCGTGTAGTTGCCGAACACCGACGCCGTGAAATCACGCGTGAGGTTGACGTTCGCCGTCAAGTAGCCGTAATGGTCCGGCGAACGGAACATCCGCCGCTGGGGCGTCACGTCGTCCGACCATTTTTCGGGTTCGTCGTAACGGCTGCGCTGGAAGGTGTAGCCCAGCTGCAGCTCGAACCGTCCCGGAATACCCGCCTTGGCTTCGGCTCCCACGCCGGCCACGGTGGCTCCCGAAGCGTTGCGGCGCTCCTTAATGATGTTGCCCTGGGCATCCTCGCCGATTTTTTCGAGCGTAAACACGTCCTCAAGCATCGTGTAGAATCCTTCGACGAGCAGGTTGGCCTGCACTCGCCCGAAATTATGATACAGATCCACCGATGCACTCAGGCTGTGCGAGTATTCGGGTTTGAGATCCGGAGCGAGTCGAATGATCGCCACCTTGTTGTCCAAAGCGTCGATGTGCAGGTCCTCGTTGTAGGCCTGCGGCGCGCGGTAACCGCTCGAATAGCTGGCCCGCAGGCCGATCTTTTCCGTCGGACTGTAACGCACGTTCACGCGCGGCGAAAAGACGACGTTCTTCATCATGTTGTGCTTGTCCACGCGGCCGCCGATCAGGAAGTTGAGCTTTTCGCTCCGCCACTCGTTCTGGAAAAAGAAACCCGTGCTATGGGTGGTCTGCTCGAAGTCGCGCCCGAAGCCGAGGTATTTGTCGTGCAGCGTATTGTAGTTGTACTCGACGCCCGCCGTCAGTTCCGAGGGCAGGAACAGCAGTTTATGGAAAGAGTAGGTATATTGGGCTCCCGCCACGAACGTCTTGTCGTCCGTAGCGCCATAGGCGTCGGGATTCTTGTCCGTGCCGAAATAACTGTCACGGTCGATATTCTGCGCCGAAGTATAGATGCCCATCCGGTGGCGGTTGTTCGGACTGAACCAGTCGAATTTCAATCCGCCGCCGTCGATCTTGTGATTGAGCTGTTCGGCGATATCGGCCATGTGGGGCGGCTGGTCGAACTCGTTGCCCCCACGGCGAAACTCGTGAATATGGTGGTATTCCGCCGTCAGACGCGTATAGGGCGAAGTTTTGTAATAGGCCCGAAATCCGGCCGTCTCGGAGTTGAGTTTTGGGATGTCCGAGAATCCGTCCCCGTTGCGGTCATACGAATCGCGGTCCTTAATCATGCCGAACAGGTAGACGCCCATTTTGTAGTCGTCGGAGACGAACGAGCCGTTGAGCGAGGTGTTGAAGTCGGCCGTACCGCCCTCAAAGATATTGGTCGTATTGGAGAGTGTGACGGAGTTGCGCAGCGGCTCCTTGGTGATGATGTTGACCACACCGCCGATGGCATTCGCCCCGAACAACGCCGAGCCGCCTCCGCGGATCACCTCGACCCGCTCGATCATGGCGACGGGCAGCTGTTCAAGGCCGTAGACCGATGCCAGCGAACTGAAGATCGGGCGGCTGTCGAGCAGTACCTGCGAATACTGCCCTTCGAGTCCGTTTATGCGCAGCTGGGTCGTACCGCAGTTGCCGCAGTTGGTTTCGACGCGCAATCCCGACTGGAAATTCATCGTCTCGGCCAGATTGCACGAGGCGGTCGATTCGAAGAGTTTGGCCGAGGCCACCGATACGATAGTCGGTGATGTTTTCTTGTTGGTCTCCGTCCGGCTGGCCGACACGACGACCTCTTCGACAGAAAGCGCCTCTTCGGTCAGGGAAAAATTGACCTCGATGGTCTTGTCGGGCGAGATCTCGACCGTCTGCTCGGCACTCCTGTAACCCACAGACGAGGCAACGAGCGTAAAACGGCCCTGCGGCAGGTTCTTCAGGAAATAGTGCCCCGTGGCATCGGTAGCGATGCCGATGGTCGTGCCTTTCACGGCGATGGTGGCAAAGGCCAGATGTTCGTAGGTTTTGGCATCGACTACATGGCCGGTGATATTTGCGTCGCTCTGCTTTTGGGGCTTCATGGCAGGCTCCTCCCCGGCGGAGCATACCGCGGGGAGCAGGAGCATGAGAAATGCCCCCAATATTTTTTCTTTCATGGAAAAATCCGGTTTTTGATAATTACTGATACATATACATGGCAACGGGTGCGGGCAACAAGCCCGTCCCGTTCAGAATGGAATGTGTATCAGCAGACGGGAGGTGCACGCAGCCCGTAAATCCGGATCGGAGCGTCCTGCCGGACGGCCGGTTTTTGCGTTTTGAAAATGAAGGAAACTCCCAGCAGCCGTAAGGCGAATGCGACGAGCGTCGCCACCATCATTACCAGCAGCGACAGGTGTGCGATCAGTTGAAACTGCTGCGGGGTATGGCTGTGGCCGGGATTATTCGAGGTACCGGAGAAAGGATGCGAGTGAACATAGATATGCCCGTCGATATTGTGAGCATGGGGAAACAGCGTAACAGAACTCCAGTACCATGCGAAGAGTACCAGTAGCAATACCGCACCTATGTTCCGTTTGTATTTTCGCACTATTCTTTATATGATTGGCTCCAAAGATAACGAAAAAAGATGAAAAATGCATTGTCATCATAAGAAATGCAGACAAATTGCGGATGCAAAATACGAAATACAAATCTCATATTATTAAATACCAATCATTTGACATTTCCAAAAAGTACCCGAAAGCTCAATGATCTTTCCTTATTCATTAGCCTGTGTGATTCGATATAGAGAAAATACAACACCTAATTTTACATTTTTCGGGTGTAAAATTGGGTATCAATCGTATAAAAGATTGATATTCAGAAATTATTTCGGCACGTATGGTACTTGAATATTGATATGCAACAAGACCTTTTCAAAATGGCTCATATCAAACTTGAAGTCCCGTATCAACTGAACCAAAAGAACCGGAAACAACTCTCATGAGCTTACAATCGTTCCAGAAAGCATATCAAAAGATTTCTCAACTTAACCAGTTCTTGATTAGTATGACATACGGGCTGTTTACCCGTACAGCCGTTAAAATCGAGCTTGGTCATGCTGCAATACCTCAGCTTCTACAATCATCGACAAAATTTGTATTATCAAATATGCTTTATTTTAATTCAACCAACAGGTTACACAATAACAAAAGGGATATCCAACATTTGGTTTTCACATTACAACCATTTCTTCTCTGTGGGGAAAATGCGGGGAAAATCCGAAAATAAAAAATCGCCTAACTTGCCATAATCAACAAATTAAGCGATTTTACTTGTACCCGGAGCCGGGATCGAACCGGCACGGCCATTACTGGCCACAGGATTTTAAGTCCGGCGTGTCTACCGATTCCACCATCCGGGCGCAGTCTTTCGCCGAAAGACGCCGGCAAAAGTACGAAAATATTTACGATTTGCCAAAATCTATGTAATTTATCATCGCCGCATCGTCGTCGGGCCGGAACCAGCGGATTTCCGGATCGCGGCGAAACCAGGTGAGCTGCCGCTTGGCATAGCGGCGCGAATTGCGTTTGATCAGCTCCACGGCCTCGTCATAGCCGATACGCCCGTCGAAGTAATCGAAAAACTCGCGGTAGCCGACCGTCTGCAACGCATTCAGTTCCCGGTAGGGGTACAGCGCCCGCGCCTCGGCTTCCAGACCGTCGGCAAGCATCCGGTCCACCCGGCGGTTGATGCGGTCGTAAAGCTCCTCGCGCGGCAGGTCGACGCCGATTTTCACGATTTCGAACGGACGCGCTCGCCGTATGCCGGTACGCTGCCGGGAGTAGGGCATGCCGGTTTGAAGGCATACCTCCAATGCCCGCACGACACGCGCCGGATTGTTGAGGTCGACAATCCGGTAATACTCCGGGTCCAGCTCCCGGAGCTTCTCGGCAAGCGCTCCGAGTCCCTCCTCCGCCAGCCAGCGATCCATCTCCTCGCGCAGCGATTCGTCGGCCTGCGGCAGGTCGTCCATGCCTTCGCACAACGCCCGGACATACAGCCCCGCGCCGCCGACGGCAACGACGTAATCGTGGCCGGCAAAAAGTTTTTCGAGCCGCGCAAGGGCCTGCACCTCGTATTCCCCGCAACTCAAGTAATCCTTTATATCGTGCGAGGCAATAAAATGATGCTCAACCGCTTGAAGCTGATCGAAAGTGGGCTGTGCCGTGCCGATCGGCATCCCCCGGTAAACCTGCCGGGAATCGGTCGAAAGGATCGGAGCGGCGTAATGGCCGGCCAGACGGATGCTCAAATCCGTTTTGCCCGAACCCGTCGGCCCGACGATGACCAGCAGCCGTTTAGTACTCATCGTCGTAATTATCGTCGCCCTCGAAATCGCTGAATTCGCTCATCACTTCGCCGAAAATCGACCCGTCATCGTCCTCCGCGCGCGTTTTCGACGGATCGTATTGGTCGGGAGCAGCGGCCTGCGCATAGATTTCACGCGGATAGGAAGCGCCCTTCTCGGCCTCGAAGGTTCCGGTAAGTTCCAGAAAATAAGCACGGTCGCCGAACATGTCGAAGAGATAGATCAGACGGTCGCGGCGGTTGTGGATGACCTGGCCGAGCGTTACGCTCTCCATCGCCGCGGGAGCGTCCCCGGAGCCGTCGTCCATCTCCACGCTCGTAAATTCGCGTTGCTTCTCCCAGCGGTCGTCGGCCGTGAAGAACGAAGCCATACAAGGCTCATAATCAAGCGACTGAAGGATGAAATCATGGAAATCGAGCAGCGTCATGTCGTACATCGCCTCATAATCACGCACGAAATTGTCGTTTTCGTCGCTCAACATCCGGAATCGGAAAACCATCGACATTGCAGTAGTATTTTTAGAATATTGTTTCGTTACGACACCAAATATAACACTTTTTGTCAATCCAACGCCGCAAGCCACGCAAGAACGTCACGGTCGTCGGGATAATCGGTCAGGGCCGGAGACTGTGCGCAGCCGAAACCGGCGCGGCGGCTGTGGGGGAGACACCCGGTGACGACGCATTGCAGTTCACCGTCATGCCCGGCAAGCCATGCGACCACTTCGTCCAACGTCGCGTAATGCGCATAGGCGATCCGGCTCAACGCCGCCGGAAAGGCGCATTGCTCGACAGCCACGGCGCATCCCAGATCGACAAACGGCCGTCCCTGCATTTCCAGCAAGGCGCGCTGCTGCCTGTAATTGTTTATATATTTATCGTTTACAGGCGGTATTTGAAGCGCAGGTTCATATCCTTCCGGCGCGAAAATCAGCGACACGCTGCGACACCCCAGCCCGGAATAGGCCCAGATGTCGTCGGCCAGTCCGGCAAGCTGTTCCGGCGTCTCGCGCCCCGAAAGCACGGCTACCGACTGGCGGCTGCCCCGCAGCAGGGAGGGAATGCCGGCGTAATGCGCCCGGAAATAGCGGTTGGCGTTGTCGCTGCCGGTGGCGATCACGGCGTCGACGGGCGACGTTCCGTCGTACAGGCGGACCGGCGCGGAAGGGTCGATTTCGCGCAGCAGCCCCACGACATGTTCCATCAGCACGGAATCCTTGGCGGAGGGCTTCACGAGACAGCCGTGGCCGCTCACAAGCACGCACAGCAGGTCGAAAAAACCGACGAGCGGGATATTTCCGGCCATGACGACCAGCACGCGCCGCGGCTCCGCAACCGGAAGGGCAGGGCAGTCAGCCAGCCACGCCTCGAGCTTTTCGCGTTGCAGCATGTCGCAGGCGATCGCGCGCACCGCACGACGGATGTCGGCGGGCGTAAACCAGCCGTTGGCACGGCAGGCGGAGTCAATGACCGCGCGCGTCGCATCGTCATCGCCGAAACCGAGCAGGCGCGCGCCCAATGCGGAAAATGTTTCGATCGTGTTTTTCATGGCTACAAAGATACTATTTCACGTTGTAATCCGCACATTTTTCCAAAAGTTGTGCTATTTTTGCAAAAGGGCATACAATAACATGCCAACGACTATGGAGAGAAATTTGAAAGACGCGCTGCAACACCGGCGCAGTTATTATGAACTGACCCCCGAATCCCCGATCGACGACGCAAAGATCGAGGAAATCATTCACTTTGCGATACGACACATCCCGTCGGCCTTCAACTCGCAGTCGACGCGGCTGGTGCTCCTGTTGCACGAACAGCACAAAGCGTTCTGGGAGATCGTGAAACGGACCCTGCAAGCCATCGTTCCCGCAGAGGCGTTCGTCGCCACGGAGCAGAAGATCGACCGCAGTTTCGCATCGGGATACGGCACGGTGCTCTACTACGAGGATACGACCGTCGTGCGGAAACTGCAGGAACAGTTCCCGACCTATGCGGACAATTTCCCGATCTGGTCGGAGCACGCCTCGGCCATGCACCAGCTGGCGGTATGGACGATGCTCGAAGACGCCGGGTTCGGCGCGTCGCTCCAGCATTACAACCCGCTCATCGACAAAGAGGTGCGTGAACGATGGGATCTGCCCGCAGCGTGGCGGCTGATCGCCCAGATGCCGTTCGGAACGCCGGGCGGAGAGCCGCAGGAAAAGAGTTTCAAGCCCTGGGAAGAGCGCATACGGATATTCAAATAGAAGCTCCCGTAGAAGCTCCCGGCGGCAGGCATATCGTAAAAAAATTGCAGAATACATTGGAAAAATTTGGAGTTTCGAATTTTTTAGTTACCTTTGCACTCGCAATTACGAAACATGCTTTTGCGGAAATAGCTCAGTTGGTAGAGCGCAACCTTGCCAAGGTTGAGGTCGCGGGTCCGAGTCCCGTTTTCCGCTCTGATAATCAGCAACTTACAGAAATGAGGTTGCTGATTTTTTGTTTGCATAGGGTGGAAAAAGAGGGCTGAAACAGCCTTTTCACGGCCTTGACTCTCCATAGACTCTCCATAAAACTCTCCATTGGAAATATGTTTTCCCTCCTGCATCTAATGATGCAAAACAATGACTTTCAGAGTAATACTCCGCAAGGACGTAATCTACAAGAACAACACCAGCCCTTTATGCCTGCTTTTCTTCCATGATAACCGCAAGAAATCGGTCGGTTTGGGTGTTTCCGTAGTCCGTTCCTGCTGGGATGCACAAGCACAAAAGGTAACGGACGACTGCCCTGACAGGGACGATATTCAGTTTCAGATAACAGCCAAAATCAAAGAGTACGAGAAGAAGATTAAGAAACTGGAAGCCCTCGAAATCCCTGTAACCTTTGAAGCGCTGTTTGAGACCATTGGTAAGCGTATGGATTGTACGGTAGGCGATTATTTCAGACAGATAATCGACAGATTGGAAAAGGTCGAAAAGTATGGTTCCGCCAGCAAACACAAGGTAACACTTGCCCTTATGTCGCAATTCCGCTCGGTCAATATGCGTTTTGATGAATTGGATTTAACTTACCTGCGTGAGTTTGAAATCTTCCTGCGTCAGCGTGGCAACGTAAACAACAGCCTTGCCACCAAGTTCAGCGTATTGAAAGCCGTCTATAACAAGGCAGTTTCAGAGGGTGTATTTGTTCCAAAATCGAATCCTTTCCAGCAGTTCAAAGTGGGCAGTTTGTGGACGAATACCCGCAAACGGGCCATTACAAAGGAGGATATTCACAGGCTAATCGAGTTGGATTTATCGGGCAGGGACTTTTACACCCAGCTTGCCAAAGACATCTTTCTGTTCTCGTATTTCATGGCAGGTATCAATTTCAAAGATATCGCCCTGCTGACTTATGGAGACATTGACAATGGACGCATCTACTATGCAAGACGCAAGACAGGCAAGATGATGAACTGCTGTCTGACGGAACAGGCACAGGAAATCATCGACAAGTATCACACCGACCAGTTAGCGGAAGATTATCTTTTTCCAATCCTCGACCGCCAAATTCACACGACCGAGAAGCAGATGTTGGAACGTGTTAAGAAAACGTTGAAACACGTAAATAAACGCCTGCACGAATTGAGTGAGGAGATAGGACTGCATACACCATTAACGACCTATGTAGCGAGGCATACATACGCCACCGTGCTCAAAAGGTCAGGTGTAAGCGTAGCCTTGATTTCCGAATCGCTGGGACACTCTGACTTATCCACTACACAAATCTATTTGGATTCGTTCGAGAACTCACAAATCGACGCAGCTATGCAACATCTATTGTAAAGGTAAAAGAGGTCGGGAGCCTATTGACTCCTGACCTCTACAAACCTTATAAGTGCAAAGTAATTCTTAACCGAGATACTGGGTCAACATATCCATAATCAACTGCTCCCGTGCCATACCTTTTATCGGATGGGGTGTCATAATCTGGTCTGCTTGGTCGCGCGTGAGGCCGTTTATCTTCCGTTCCATTTCCGCTGTGAACACCTCGAAATCTTCATCGGGTTTCTGTTGCTTGATGATAAAATCTATCAAATACCTGTTCATCAAAAACTTATCCTTAAATATCTTCTGTGCAGACATAAACCACCTTATGCTGGAACGAAACCATGTTTTATCCTCAAAGATTTCAGGCAGTTTTTTCGTGTTCAGACACTCCACCAAGTCTTTTGCTTGCAGGGATTTCTTGCCGAAGCACCATAACGAAATCGTGGAGAGGGACAAGCCTTGCCGTGCAGGAACATGGCGAAATCGAATACCTCGTTGTCTTCTTTGAGCATCATGGCAGGTGCGGCCATGTAATCAGACTTTTTCCAAACGGTGGTGCAGATGTTCATTTGGGCTATGACCTCCGTAATGGATAATTCGGCATTGAGGGGTTCGCAAATTACAAGGTCATTCAAATCCAACTGCAAATTCTGATAAGCCACCAATCGGTGCTGACCGTCCAATACGGCGTAATACTTTCCTGCATCCTCGTTGGGAATCTCAAACCCTTTCAAATCCATCAGACGACCGCCCATCTGAATCACCTTTTCACCATCAGTTACCGTGATAGGGGTTAGCTGTCCATAGGCTTTCATGGATTTCTCTTTCTGTTTCACGGTTCTGATGTTTACAGGCCGATTGCCTTTGACAAATGCAAACTGACGCTGTGCGTCATCCATTGAAATAACCATCTTTTTCATGGCTTTTACTACTCTGTCCTTTATGCAGAGGGGCTGATAATGACTGCAATCCCCGCCCGAAGATTGCAGACCGCAAAGAACATCCTTACGGCAGGACAAAGGTCTGAATAAAATGAAATCGTTATATCCTCTTAAATAGCGAGTTATCGACGATGCACAGGCTTGTTCAGATTATATAGCAAAAATATTTATCAAATTACTTGACTTTTGGTTAAATATTTTATATCTTTGCAGGGCAATTCAGAGATACTATCTTCCATTCGATACAGATTGTGTTCATTCTTGTTAAGGCAGATTCGTCTGCCTTTTCTTTGCGTTGTGTTACCACATTTTTTGAGTGCGAAATGAATATTCCCTTTAATAAGATAGTTTCAGAATCAGAAAATATGGAATCATTAAAAAGTGCATTCACTAAAAACAGCCACTTTTAATGATACATCATGTAAGAGTGAGAACAATTTATTCATGCAAAAAAACTTTTCATCGAAAAAACGATGCACGATTTTTTGCGATAATTTTTTTCTCACAACTCGTGTGATGAAAAACTTTTTTTGCCTGTTTTTTTATTCACGCATTTTTGCGTGTAAAAAAATATCGCTAAAAAAAGTATTCATCTTACTTGGTTGATGAATCTATTTTTCGTGATTAAAACTGTTCTTCATTTATTGGTTACCACATTTTTTGAGTGTGAAATGAAGATTTCCTATAAAGAATATATTTCAGAATCAGAAAATATGGAAGATTGAAAGAGATTCCCATTAAAGAGGAAATAGATAAAAAGATATATGACACAATTAATAATCAACTATTTATGAATACAAATAACATTGCCAATCAAAATTGAACAATTAACGCTCCCGCTGGAGTTACTTATTTGGGAGAAATCAACAAGGAAACCAATAAACCATGAATGACCGAGATTCCCACTAACTGCCTGTTCAACAAGAAGCAGACAGGATGCGGTGCGACCGAGTTGGCTATCCGCAACTCCATTCCAACCATTATAGCCATGCCTTACGTGGCATTGGTAAAGAACAAGACCATCTACCGCAAGGATGCTATTTCCGTGCTGGGCGTTTACGAGGGCATCCAAGAGCAGGACATCATCGACTATGCACAGAGCCATTCTCCATTAAAGATAGCAGTTACATACGATTCCCTGCCACGAACCATTAAGGCATTGCAAAGTATCGGCATAGACCCTTATAAAGATGCTTTCCTGCTGGTGGATGAATGACACGTTTTGTTCAACTCCTATTCGTTCCGTCATAATGCCATTAAGAATTTACTTGCAGAAGCCGCTAAATTCGATAAGGCAACTTATATGACAGCTACCCCCATTGAACAGGAGTATGTTTTAGAGGAGTTGAAACACCTGCCTGTTTGTGAAATCAACTGACCGCATCTGCAAGAGGTCAAAATCCGTTCCCGCCAAACATCCAAGCCTGCCCACTATATCGTCAAGGAGTGCCGCAAGGTGTTGGATAAAGGCTTACCCCATAACCTGCATATCTTCGTCAACAGCGTGGAGTTTACTGCAAAAGTAATCGACCTTGCAAAACTCACTCCCGAACAGGTTAAAGTGGTTTGTTCGGTTAGCGGGGACAATGAAGAGAGCAACCAACGCAAATTAGGCAAGGATTATCCCATCGGCCAGCCGTCAGACCCCGTGAAGAAGATAAACTTTTACACCTCTACCTGCTTTGAGGGGTGCGATATTTACGACGAGAACGGCGTTACATTCATTGTCAGCGACGGCAACAAATCCCACACGTTGTTGGATATTTCGACCTTGTTCACACAGATTTGCGGACGGTTACGGGATTCCAAATACAAGGGCGAGATTATACACGTCTATTCCACGACCAAGTACAGCCGAGATGTTACCCTCGATGAATTCGTGGCATCGACAAAGAAAGTGCTGGCAGAGGCGGTAAGCTATGCTGACGAGATAAACAAGTTGAGCGATACGGCACGGGAAAAGACCTTATCGAAAATCAAATATATCAACGAACAATATGTAAGGATAGAAGATAACCGCCTTATCGTGGATAAGAACCTCGCTAATATGGATATTGTGAATTTCAAGATATGCAGGCATATTTACAGAACCTATGTAAACCTTACAGATGAATTAAAGAGGAATGGCTACACGATAACCCGCCACACGTTCAGCGATATTATGGAGAAGATAGAGGGTAAGGCCAACGCACGGGTTACATTCAAAGAACTGTTCGATGAATACCACCGTCTGAAAACGACCAAGCCATTCTTTTCATTGGAGAGCCACGAGGATTTATGCGCTCAAATAGCGGTTAAATATCCACTCATAAAACAGGCATACGACGAGTTGGGAACGGACAAGGTACAGGCATTGAAATACCATGTAGGCAATATTAAACGAGAGTTGATGAAATGCCAGCCTGCACCTACCGAGTATAAAATCGTGAAGATGATAAATGCGACCTTTACAAAGCAGACACCTATTGCCAAAAGTAAGGTCAAAGCAGAATTGCAACGCATTTACGATGACTTGGGAATCAAGCAGACCGCAAAGGCAAACGACCTCAATAAATGATACGAGGTAAAGCAAACCACGCCAAAAATCAACGGCAGGACAACGGCATGTATAATCATTATTAGAGATAGGATGATTGCAAAGTAAAGAGCAATGTGCCAACCGAACACGCTGACTTAAAAACAGGCCAGCGTGTTTTTTTGTCTATATACTGCACACAAGCAGATACATGAACTAAAGCCCCCTCCCCTTATCTAATGTGAAAATTAAATCAAAACCATGAAAACATTGGACAGAAAGGCGTCAGAAATCCTGCGTGGATTATTGGCCCTGCAAAAATCAAAAATCGACAACTCGGATGGTACATATATGCCTATCCATATCGAGATTATCGAGAAGACAGACAAGTACACCCACATTTCGCTGGCTCATTACGGACAGCAGAATGGAGATGCCATGCGTGACCCTGAAATGATTATCGCCCTACACAAAGAAAGCCAACAATTCGTTCCCTACTATTACCGTAACGATTATATGGGTATGGAGCAGTACAGCGTTAAATGGACGGAAGAGGGCATTTTGCTGAACCGTCGTTTGCAGGCAGACCACACGACATTCGCTAACCAATGGCTCCGTAATATAGCTACACAACAGCACCTATTATGACTGCACGGCGATTAGTGGAGAACTGCGTACTGACGAATCAAACCGCAGTCGTGGATGAAATGCTGAATAAGCACCTGCTACCAGAAGAATATATCTATCCTTTTGTGGGTGATGTGATGGAATGGTGGCTTATCGACGATTGGTTGGCAGAACGTCTGAAACGAGAGGGAGAGGTTATCATCGACGAATACGGTTGCTGTTGGTGGGGCAGGTTAGCAAGCGGACAGGCTGTTTATATGGACGGCGTGATACAGAAGATTGCAGGTGAATGAAACTCGGCCTGCATATCAACATAATAAAACTGCAAATTACAGAGATTAAGGGCTTTGCAATTCCGAGAAGATTTTGCAACCTCTAATTTCTGTTTTTATGCTGGCGTAAGGTCGATAATTGGATGCAATGGTTAATTGCAATACGTTGTTTTCGACCTTATGCGCCCTTAATCTTGCAAACGTTTCCCTCAATTTACGAATAACAAAGTTTTGATTCCATAAGGCGAACTATTGCATGGGAACTTTGTTTTAGAGAACTTTGTAACTACAATACCCCAAGAGTGTTGCGTATTGAGAAACATTTTCTAACTTTGTGGCATCGTCCCGATGGGCGGTAACATATTAGTTTAGTGAAAGTGTTTCGCTAATCCTTGAGAGAAAATGTGGAAGTTTTCAATGTGCAGGGATAACGCAACGCTCATCACCGTATATAGGCATATATCATTCTCGATATATTCTATTCGGTGTGGGGTATTGTTTATTTGCACACAGGTCATTCCACAACCTTCTCTCAGATAAACGAACAACTCCACACTTTCTTTTTGCATATAACCCACCGCAGTAGGAGTTGATACGGTAAGAATATTACTGTACCATGAAAATTCAAAATCTTTGTGAACATCGTACAAATGGTGTTGTTGATTACTACACAGCAGATTTAGTTGAAAACGAAACGACTATTCCCGTAGAGTTTAGCATGGCAGGGAATAGGGAATATATTGCTTATAACCTTAAAACAGAAATGATTTATCCGATTGAATCTGTTGGAAATAAAAAACTCGACATCAAAGATTGGAGGGATGGTGATGATATTGTGTTAGGTGGGGTTATACCGAGAGATAATTGATTACTAATTATAAATATAAGTGTTATTATGAAGAAACTACTATCCCTATTGGTGTGTGGCTTATTACTATTTGGTTGTGGCGATAAGTACGATGACAGTGCATTGCGTAATGACCTGAACGACCTCGAAAATCGCGTAACAAAATTAGAGGAACTCTGCAAGCAGATGAATACCAATATTTCATCGTTGCAGAAGATTGTAGACGCATTACAGGATAATCTGTCTATTTCCAAAGTAGAACAAGTATCGGATGGTTACATTATCCACTTTTCAGATGGTTCTACTGCTACAATTAAAAACGGGAAAAATAGCGAGGACGCTCCTATTATTGGTGTGAAGAAAGATACGGACGGCATCTATTATTGGACGCTTGATGGTGAATGGCTGACCGATGAAAAGGGAAATAAGGTAAAGGCACAAGGAACAGACGGTAAGGACGGAGTTGATGGCGAGGATGGAAATGACGGTGTAGACGGAGAAGATGGTACGGATGGAACCAATGGCAAAGATGGCATTACACCACAACTGAAAATAGAGAATGGTCGCTGGATGCTTTCAATGGATAATGGTAAAACTTGGACTGATATAGGACAAGCAACGGGAGCAGACGGGACGGATGGAGAAGATGGTGTCGATGGCAAGGACGGAACGAATGGCATCTTCAAAAGTGTAACGGAAGATAATGATAATGTCTATTTCACATTGGAGGATGATTCTGTTATCACGATTCCTAAAAGCGATAATTCAAAGTTTGCAATTGCATTCGATACGACCGATATAGCCATTCTCAATGGAGGAGAGAGCAAAACGATTTCCTATACGATTACGAGTGCAACGGAAAATACGGTTGTCAAAGCCATTGCACAGGATGGATGGAAAGTCAAAATAAATACTACCTCTACAAATAAGGGAACGATTACGATTACAGCCCCTAATCCGATTGTAGAAAGTGAAATACTCGTCTTTGCCAACGACGGTTCCTATCGTACTGTTATGGTATCTTTGAATTGCGCACAAGGCCAAATTATTATAGCAGACAATTCTATTGATGCTACTCCCGCTGGAGGTACACAGGAAATCAAATTGAGGACGAATTTGGATTACACCGTAGAGATTCCCGAAGATGCCCAATCGTGGTTATCGCTGGTTCCTCAAACACGAGCCTTGCGGGAAGATACGATAGTTTTTGAGGTAACTGCTAACGAGGGGATTCAACGCTATGCAACGGTAGCATTGAAAGGCGAGCAGAATAATACATTCCAAACGATTATTTTTCGACAATTAGGAACGTGTACCGAAATACATGTCGAAACGAAAGGCGAATTGGAAAATGTGTTGGCAGACTATGATTATGCCAATATTGAATCGTTGAAGATTACGGGTGTGTTGAACTATGTCGATTTTCTGTTTATCTATCACATGATGCCCAATTTGGTGGACCTTGATATTGCAGAGGTAAACATTACGGCATTACCGACAAAGGCATTTTACAATTCTACAAATGTCGAGAAGTTGATTCTTCCGAATACACTGACAACGATTGGAGAGGGTATGTTTATAGCAAGCAAGCTGAAATATGTTATTATACCAAACGGGGTGACTGCAATTGAAGACGAGGCATTTAATGGGTGTCGTGCATTGACCTCTATTGAAATCCCTGCGAGTGTACAAACGATTGGAATGGGGGCATTCTGGAATTCTCCTCTGGAAACAGTGACTTTTGGGAAAGATTCACAACTGGAGGTAATTAAAGATATATTCTCCTCTGGATGTTGTATAACCTCTATTGTAATTCCTGCCAATGTAAAAATGATTGAAGCACGTGCTTTCAAAGGTTGTTCTTCTCTGAAAACAGTAACTTTTGAGAAAGGGTCTCAGCTGAAAACTATCGGTGGAAATTATAATAATCCTAATTATAATGGAGCTTTCTCGGATTGTACGGCATTGACTTCTATCGAGATTCCAGCAAGTGTAGAAACGATTGAAAAGGTGGCATTCTCAGGTTGTTCCAAACTGGCAACCGTAACCTTTGAGAAAGGCTCTCAATTGAAATCCATCGGTGGAGGTAAGTCTCTTGGAGCTTTCATGGATTGTACGGCATTGACCTCTATTGAAATCCCTGCGAGTGTAGAAACAATTGAAGCAACGGCATTTATAGGGTGTTCGTCCTTGGAAACAGTGACTTTTGAAAAAGGTTCTCAATTGCAAACCATTGGTGGCGGTTATGATAGTAACAATGATAGAATTTATGGAGCTTTTTGCCAATTAAAAAAATTGACGACTGTGGATATGTCCGAATGTACACGAGTAAATGAAATAGGGGCTTTCGCTTTTTATAGGGATTCTGAACTGAGATTATTCAAGATCGGCACGGAGACGCCACCGACTTGTGGTCTGAATTGTTTTTATGGTTTGAGTTCCTATTCGGTGCTTAAAGTACCTGCGGGTTGTGCCGATGCCTATAAAGCCAAAAGTAACTGGGGAAACTTTGCAAGCATTACAGGATTAGATGAATAAATGTTAAACATTAGTCTGCGATACTTCGGTATTGCAAAGGTGTATTATTCAATTTGATATGATTCAGTCATTTAAGATGGTCTTTGATGCCAACCGTATTTCAACTCAAAAAATTAGAGAAATCATTGAAGAATTAACAGAATTGGGAGTATATGATTCTAAAACAGGCATGGTTTCGTATGACAATGATGATAAAGTTTTAGAGCAAAAGATAATTGCAATTCTTGATAATATAGTTCAAAACCATTGATTGTTATTTTTAGGACAGACTTGTGCAAAAGGGTTAACTTTTAGACCCTCTGCACAAGTTTGTCCTTTCTATTTTACTTGCATATTTCATAAATTTTTCGTATATTTACATCATAATCAAAGATTTAATAACAACATAAATTTTAGCTAAAATGAAAAGAAAAACACCAAAAATTGAATGAGAGGCAAAGACCGAGACTGTCGATGATATTCAGTATTCCTATGTTGCCAAAGCCGTAACTTACGCACGGGATTGCAATGTCTGTCTATTCGTAGGACGAAAAACAGCAGAACCTACACCATTGAAATTCACTTATTATTTTGAACTCGACATCGACCCTGAAAAGGATATGTCAATTTGATTCCGCAAACGAGGGCAGGACATAGCAGGATTTTCCTTTCGGTTAGACCCGCAAGATTGAAAGGCAGGCATTTTTGTACTTCCGTTATCTAATCTTATAACATTTCCCAAATCTAACCACACCCTTAATCTCTTTGAAGCCCATATAAAGAGTGATACGGTCATATTCGATTATACGACAACGGAGGGCAAACAGGGTGTATTCAAATTCCCGCTGGCTGGATTCAAAGAGAAATATTTAGAGCAGTTTATATAGATACAAAAGCAACATACACTCTCTTAAAAGGAGAGAACAGGAGAGAGGAAAGAAATTTCCTCTTTTTTTCTGAACCGAGGTTGGGGTCGGTTAATCTCTCGGAACAAGTTCAATTCATTCACAATTAAAAGATTATGCACTTATGGAAATGCTCTCCACATTAGACTATGGATAGTCAATAGTCTAACGCAATGACAATTAGAAACTTATAACACGATTTTATTCACTTGCAGGAGGTAAAAATACTCTCCATTGGGTCTCCATCGAGGGGTAAAATAGCTATTTTAATACTTGTAAACCGCTGATTATTTGCGGATTGCGGAAATGGCTCAGTTGGTAGAGCGCAACCTTGCCAAGGTTGAGGTCGCGGGTTCGAGTCCCGTTTTCCGCTCTCGATAAACGAGTGATAATCAATGAATTATCGCTCGTTTATCTTTTTCTGCCGTGTGTTGCAGATGTCCGTTGTGTAACACGAAATAGCCTAAAATCGCCGTTTGTGATACAGAGTGTGATACATAAAATCGTGTAACACACGAATCACATTTTGTTGCTTGCGTAATCCGTAAAGATTATGACAATCAACGTCGTATGTCGCAAAGACGCTATCAACAGAAACCATTTAGCTCCTCTTGCCCTCGTATTCACCCATGACCGCCACCGTAAGTTCGTTGGTTTGGGTATGTCGGTATTGCTCGAACATTGGGATTTTGAGAAACAACGCCCTGCCGAGAATTGCCCCGGCGACGCGGAAATCAAGTTTCAGATAACAATAAATTGATTGAATCGGATTTATCGGACAGGGACTTTTATACCCGGCCTGCAAAGAACGTCTTCTCGCTTTCGTATTTCATTTTTGGTTTTGAAGAAAACCAATAGCCCCGTCTCTGTGTAAGAAACCATAGTGACCGGAAAAGTGGTGTCTATCTGCCGGATAAGTCAACATTCCCCGCAAAACAGTTCTGACAGTTCGAGATTTCAGGAGCTTTTCCCATTACAAGAAAGAATACAACAGAAAGGGCGCGTTATTGTCTATTCGGGCAATATTAACGTTTTGGGACAGATATAAATACTTAATTCAGAGGCTGTTTTTTGGAGGGGGGGGGATTTTTCAGCATAAGATTTAGACGAAATAGTTTGGTCGTTTAAACAATATTCCATACTTTTGTGTAGTAAAAGTGTGGTTTCTTACACAGAGATCATAATTGACGGAATTGTGTTTTTGTATGCGAAGGAAGTGGGGACAGGTTGAAAACAATTCCGGTCGGCGCGGAAAACCAAAGAGATGCAATTTTTAGGAATTTCTCTTGCGTGCATATGTAAATCGTTGTTTATCAGCAGATTGCAAGCTTCTGCCGACATGGTCGCGAAGTGTTTGTAAGTCAGTGAAATACCCCGAAAACAGCCATGGGATCTTCGCCCGCAACTGAAAAATCCATATCCGATTCTTCCCTTCCGACACGCATCGCGAGCATGCGGAACAGCCGTGCCGTAAGATGGTATGTGCTGGCTTTGCCTTCCCGTCACCGGGGAGCGGCGAAAGGGTTGCAGGCGGAACTCGACCGACGTCTCCGAAACGGCGAGCCGGCATTCGAATATTTCGCCCCGACCTATGTAGAGGTCAGGGAAGAAAAAGGCGTTTGGGTCAAAACCGCCCGTCCGTTGCTTTACAATTACGTCTTTGTCCGGTCCTCGGAAAATGAGATTTACAAAATGATGTCGACGGCCGGGCTTTCGTTATACAGTTTTCTGCCGCGGGTGCGGGACGGCAAGCGCGAATATTATCCCTACCTCTCCGACGAAGCGATGGAAAACCTCCGGTGGGTGGCTCGCTCCTATGCGGACATAGTCCCGGTCTATACCCCGGAGCCGAAGCGATTGATGAAGGGCGACCGGGTGCGAATCACCGAAGGGAAATTCAAAAACGCCGAGGCTACGGTGATCTCCCAGCCGGGAGGCGGCCGGAAAGACATCATGGTCTGCGTGGAAAACTGGCTGTGGGTGCCGCTGCTGCACGTACAACCCGGACAATACGAAATCATCTCGCTCAATACGGACAATATGCACGTGTACACGCGTCTGAACAACGACCGGTTGTTCGGAGCGCTGCACGAAGCGATGCAGCGGCATCATGCGGGAGGGGCGACCTCCGAAGACCGAGCGTTGGCCACCGAAACATTGCAGCAATACGCCAACCTGCGGATGGATTCCGACGTGACGCGCTGCAAACTCTATGCGCTACTGCTTCCGGCCTACACGATTCTCGGTGATCAGGAAGCTTGCAGCCGGATGATCGGGGAGATTCAGGGGCTGTTGCCCGCTGTCAGGGCGGAGCAGTCGCGGGCATTGCTGTCGGTTACGCTCTATGGATGCACCGACAACTGCATTTATCGCGAACAGGCGCACGGAATCGTCGACAGCTGGCGCACGGAGGAGCGTCCCAAGAAAATCAAAGCGCAACTTATCCGGCGTCTGGACGACTACGACGAATGGCTGGGACATCGCCGATAAGCGAAACGCACGAAATTATCCGAAATCATATGAACGAACCGCGGCAGGAAAGCGAGCCTTGCGGAATACGGCTGATGCGTCTGATGGAGACGCGGCTACTCGACATCATCCGTCAGGAGCATAGCAACCGCAATTGTATCCATTTGTACGGCACCGGGGAGTATTGGACCGCCTTCGAACAGTCGGCCTACCTGTTATGCCGGATTTTTCCGGGAAATGCGATTTCCGTGATAACCCATACTGCTTATCCTTTTCCCGTCGTGATGGCCAATATCCCGGACCGGGCATTGAGGGAGTATTCCAGAAGTCATATCTTCCGGCGCGACGAGGCCGATTACAAAGAATGCGTTGCTGAAGAAATAACGCCCAAGCAATATCAGATTTGGCACCGGAAAGAGGTGCAGGAATTTCAGTAATGCTCCCCATCGACGGTTTGTGGGGTTTCATGCCCGGCAATTTCAGTGCTTTCCAATTGCGTCACTCTTTATAAATCAAACGTTTTCGCCTCCACATGCTTCAAGTTATCATGTCCCGTTTTGGGATTGAAAAATACCTATCGTCACGGTATTTTTCGTCGTGGCTGATCTTGACGATCGACACGGTCGTGTCTGTAGTTTCGACCTTGATCGCCTACCTGTTGGTTCGCGGATTGTTCACGAATCCGGTTTTCACGGTATGGTACGGTTTCTGGCTGTTGGCCGGTTCGTGTGTTTTGAGCGTTTTTTCGTTCATCGTTTTCCGAACGTTCCGCAGCGTCATCCGTCATACGACGCTTCGGGAAATCTGGAAACTGGGCGGTGCGGTTCTCTTCAAGGACTTGCTGATGTTCTTCTACGTGCTTCTCCTTCCCCAAAAACCGTCTCCGCCTTATGCCGCCCTTTCCATGGGTTTCCTGCTGGACGTGCTGGTCACGCTCTTCCTTCTGCTGGCCCTTCGTCTTTGCATGATCGTCGTCTACGACCTGATCAAGTTGAAGCAGTCCCGCCGCGCGAACAGCCGTCAGGTTCTGGTCTACGGCACGGGGGACAAGTCAGTGTCTCTGGTCACGCGTCTTCAAAACTCGCCGCATTACCGCGTCGTCGGTTTTCTGACCTACGGGAAGTCCCTGCGCAAGCATACGATCGCGGAGTGCCCGGTCTACTATTTCGAGAATCAGCACAGCGTCGAATACCTGCGGGACCGAGTCGATGTCGACGCGATCCTTTTCGCCACCAATGACGATGCGCAGCAGGAGCAGGAGCGTCTGATCAGATACTGTACGGAGCAGGGGGTCAAAATTCTGATCGCCCCACCGATCGACGAGGTCATCGACGGGAAGATCATGAAGCAGTCGATCCGGGAGATCAAGATCGAAGACCTGTTAGGCCGTC
>ERZ780167.582-NODE-582-length-36851-cov-44.231520_pt1 | contig 36851 bp, 33 predicted proteins | sample MGYA00510982_ERZ780167 | MGnify/ENA primary metagenome ERZ780167 (study PRJEB29588, sample SAMEA2146107) | human gut metagenome | biome: human gut; feature: human-associated habitat; material: faeces | place: Denmark | collected 2008/2010 ... | reverse complement strand
TAGAGGCGGGCAGCCGCTATACCTACACCGTCAACGTCAATGCCACGGGGCTGACGCTGGCAGGCTGTGAAATCGGCAAATGGGACGACGGCGGCGGCGAGAGCGGCGCAGCCGAGGATTTGGGCTACATCTACGACAACACCACCAAGACCTACACGGTCTATAACGCAGACGGCCTGCTGGCATGGAACGAAGCCGCGCAGAGCGACCTCAGCATCAACTGCACCCTCACAGCCGACATCGACCTGACTGACGAGACATGGACACCGATAGGCAGTGGGTTCGGTCCTGATAACGGTTATCAAGGCACCTTCGACGGGCAGGGACACAGCATCACAGGACTGACCATCACCACAAACACAACAGACGGCGAGAATGCCGCATTGTTTGACGGTATCGGGAGTGACGGAACGGTGAAGAACCTGCAAGTAGAGGTGAACTACACTGTGCAGCAAAACGGTGCGGCCGGCGGCATAGCATATGCCAACTACGGTACCATTACCGCCTGCTCCGTAAAGGGAGATATTACTGCAAATAGCGGTGCTGTCGGTGGCATTGCTGTTAGTAACCTCGACACCGGCATCATCACTGCCTGTTGGTATAACGGACAGTTGAAGGAGCGCAATATAGGAGGCATAGTCAGTAACAATAATAACACCGTCACCGCTTGCTACTGGGGCGGCAATGCCGGACAAGGAGTAAATAATAATATGGGAGGAACGGTAGATGCCACGAAGGTGGAGGGTACGACCACTTGGCAGGACGCTGTCGAGGGCATGAACGCCGCCCTCACCGGCAACGACTACCAGTGGGTACTCGGCCCCGACGACCTGCCCGTACTGCAAAAGAAACAATAACAACCCCTAAACAACACACATCATGAAACGAACAACCATCCATATATCCGCAGCCCTCGCCCTGCTGCTCGGCCTAGCCGCCTGCACGCAGGACGAAGCGGGCTTCCTGTCGGAAGGGGCGGAAGGCACACCCATCGTCTTCACCGCCACGGGGCTGAACCCCGACGCGACCGCCACCGCCGGCACCCGTGCCCCCGTGGACGGGAACTGGGAGGGCGTGCAGAGCGTGGCAGTCCTGATGGACGGCACGGTGAAGGCATACAATGTGACGCCCTCCACCTCCGACCACACCGGCGCCACGCTGACCTCCACCGACCCGCACTACTGGACCAACCACGATAACATCACCGTCACGGCGTGGTGGCCCTACACCGCTGGCGAGACAACCCCGCCTGCCGTGAAGGTAGCTGCCGACCAAAGTGCCCGGAAGGACTTCGAGGGCAGCGACCTCATCGTAGCCAAGGAACAGACGGTGAGCTACGGCAACCCCACACTCCGCTTCACCCACCGCACGGCGCGGGTCACCGTCATCCTGACGGACTACACCGAGGGGATGGCGTCCGTCAAGTTGACCGGCCTCTCCACCGAGAACGGCAACCCCGCCCAAATCATCCCGTATGACAAGGGTAACGACACCTACACCGCCCTCGTAGCCCCGCAAAGTGTGGCAACGGGCACGGCCTTCATCACCTGCGCCTTCACCAACGGCAAGGTCTTCGTCTATAAGATGCAGAAGGCAGCCGAATGGAAAGCGGGCGAGGAATATACCTACACCGTCTCCCTTGCCGCGGCAGAAGACCCGGGATACACCGTGTCGGAGGACGGCAAGACCTACAACGTCACCTCCGCCGATGGGCTGCTGGCGTGGAACGAAGCCGTACAGAAAGATATGACACTGAACTGCACCCTCGCCGACAACATCGACCTGACGGGCAAAGACTGGACGCCGATAGGCACAAGCTTCGGCAACTCATACACCGGCACCTTCGACGGCAATGGCAAGACCATCACGGGGCTGACCGTTACGGGAAGTGACAACTATGCGGGCCTGTTCGGCAACCTCAGCGGCACGGTGAAGGACGTGACGCTGAAGGACGTGAAGATAGAAAGCAATAACGAAATAAGCGCTGTCGGCGGCGTGGCGGGATACAGCTTTGGCGGCAAGATTGAAAACTGCTCGGTGTCGGGCAGCGTCAGCGGCAGCGGCATTGCTGGCGGTGTAGTAGGCTACCAATCGGGCGGTTTCCTTACCGGATGCAGCTCCTCGGCCACAGTGAATGCCGGGAATGCAGCCGGTGGCGTGGCAGGTCTGACGGATAGTGGTGCCACCCTGACCGCCTGCTATGCCACGGACGATGTGACCCTTGTAAGTAACGGTACAGGCACCTATTATGCCGGCGGCGTGGTGGGAGACAACATCAACAGAAGCACTGTCATTGCCTGCTATGCCTGGGGCAGCGTGACCGGTAGCGGAAGCGGCACCATCTACGTAGGCGGCGTAACGGGAACCAACGAAGAAAGCACCCTCCAAGCCTGCTACCATGCCAAGGGAGCTGTCAGCTGCCCGGATGGAACCACAGGCGGCGTAACGGGACGGAACTATAAATTTTTCAATGACCCTGTCATCACCGCCTGCTACTGGGGAGACAACGGCCAGGAAGAAGGCATCGGTGAAAATCAGGCAGGCACCACCGGCGGAACCGAGCAGGTGACGGACGGCGACTGGGAAGAAGCCGTTAGACTGATGAACGCCGCCCTGCAGAGTGCAGGTTCAGAGTGGCGTTACGAACTCACCGGAGCATTGCCTACCTTGAAGAAACAGTGAACCGTCGGGCGGGAAAAGTTCCGCCCGAAACGGAAGATAACTGAAGTATAACCCAAAAAGAAAAGAACTCCCATTCCGGGCGGGAGTATTGTGCCCGGTAACATCATACAGACACCGCAGCCCGCTACCGCAAGGTCAGTGGGCTGTATTTCTTACACCTGCGCACCCAAATAGCGGCAGTGGCTTTTTTCTGAAAAAACGATTACTTTTAGGTCGTAAAAGAGCACAAGGCAAGCAAGATGTAATTCGATGCGATTGTGAAGACACCTAATCGGTGGACAACGTTTTGTAATCGCGTATCTTGCTGATAATCTTTCTGGTGTGGGCGAATGTTCATTTCCCCCTACGGACAATTCCTCTTCTGAAAAAGCATCTCCGAAACGAAAAAACACGGGCGGATTCTCCGCTGCAATATTACGAGGATATTCAGGGATTAAAAAGTGCGGTTGTCGGCCATGCGAGGCCTCCGGAGGACATTGGGAATCAACCCCCGAAAACTGCATTACCTTGCGGGCAAACGTCCAACAATCCACCCATGAAACTGCTATCGTATTTGTTCATTGATCCTGTTTTTCAGGATTGCGGGAACAGCTTCCGTCCTCTGTTCCTTCGCGATGAGATGCTTCCCTTTGTTCGTGCCGGACCTTATTCCTGAATTCACGAACTCGGGAGTTCGTGCGTGAACGCACACTTGAACAATCCTGTTAAATCGCGTCTCCTGAAGAAACAAACTATGGAAAACACACCTGTAAGCATTGCCGTATGCAATCAAAAAGGCGGCGTCGGAAAATCAACCTTCACCGTTCTGCTTGCCAGTCATCTCCACTATACCTTGCAGCGGGACGTGCTGGTGGTCGACTGCGACTATCCCCAATGGTCAATCTACAATCAACGCTCCCGCGAGTTGGAGATCCTCAATTTGAGTGATTATCACAAACTGATGGTCGCCCGTCAGTTCAAGGGAACCGATCGGAAATTCTGGCCTATCGTCAGCAGCACGCCTTCCGATGCCCTTGAGAAGACGGCGCGACAACTGCAAAGCGATTATCATCCGCAGATTATCCTCTACGATTTGCCCGGAACAGTCAATACCGAAGGGGTGCTGCAGATCCTCTCCTCGCTGGATGCCCTTTTCATCCCGATCAAGGCAGACAAGGTCGTGCTGGAGAGTTCGCTCTCCTTTGCCCGTAGTCTTTATAACGGCATGGTTTGTAATGACCATCTCCGTCTGCGCAGCCTTCACCTCTTTTGGACGATGGTCGATCGCCGCGAGCGAACCCCGCTTTACGAACGCTATGAGGCGATCATTCGTCAGCTTCATCTGCCTGTTCTGAGGACACAGATTCCCTACCGGTCCAAATTCAACAAGGAACTTTTGGCCGACGGATCGGGAATCGGACGCTCGACCCTGCTGGCTCCGGAACGGATCTTTGCCCGCGAAGCGCAGATCGAGAACCTTGCGGCCGAGATTCTTTCGATTCTTCAAATTTCCTGAATATGGTCCGCAAGAACAAAATCGAGGTCGACGAAGAGGCCATGCGCCGAATGATCGCGGGGCTGGTTCCGCAAACCGTGGATGTGGTGCAACCGGAACAACCTCCGGATGAACCGCCAGCGGAAACCTCGCCACCCACCTCCGAAGAGCGCACTACGGGGCATGCGACCGAATCGCGTCGACGGAGAACGGTGGTCGTCCCCGAATTCGAGCCGACCTTCATGTCGCTGTTGGATATACATATTCGGGGAGCCCTCTATGTCAGTCTCGAGACGAAGAGCAAGATTCTCGAGGTCGTCAAAAAGATCGGAGGCGAGCGTATGACCGCCACCTCCTATGTTGAACAAATTCTGCGGCAGCATCTCGACCTCTACAAGGAGGAGATCAACCGCATCTACAAGGAACGAAGTACCAAAGATCTTTTATAGCCATGAACACATTTCATTTTTCAACCGATTGGGCAACATCTCTGCTCATCCTTGCAAGTATCCTTCTTCTTATCCTGTGTTTCATTCTCTTCTTCGTTAGACGAAAACGGGAGAAGACCCAGCCGAAGGTAAATTCCGTGTCGGAATCAGTCGTTAGGGATCAAGAAGAAGACCAGGATCCCATCGAACAGAGCGAGAAGATTCCGGACGAGAAACCTGTTCAAAACATTCTCGCCGAGAAGGTCGCCCAAGTGGAGGAGATAATACCTTTGCCTCCTGTCTCCATAAAACGAGGCGCTGTCAAACCCGATTTCCGAAAAACCTTCCTGCGCCCTACGCCCTTCCAACGACGAGGCAGCGTCTATCTCAGCATGGAGACCAAGCGACGGATTCACAGTGTCGTCCAACGGATTGGCGAAGGGAATCTGACCGTTACGGATTATGTCGAGAACATCATGAGACATCATCTTGATCTCTATCGGGACGACATCAACCGCATCAACCGGACCCGGAATTTCAAGGATCTGGTGTAAAGATGGGCTTCCCGAGTTCCCTTCTCGAACGAATTGCTCGATGGTTTCGGCCGTGGCTTCCGCAGCGGTGGCGCAGGTCCGCTGAATCCCGGGCTGACGGGCCGGACGGCAAGGTCGATTTAGAGCAGGCCGCCGAGCCCTGCCGGGGAGAGACACCGCTGCTGATAATCCCGAAGCATTACGCGGTTACCGGCCATCTGCGGCCTCGGAAGGCCATTCCGCCACCTGCGGAATCAAAGCCCGAAGATGCTGCTACATTTGTTCCGCCCCCGGCCGAAAAGCCGGCCTCGATGCAGGGCTGGGGCGAGCTGGTCCTCCAGGGTCCGATCCGCGAGAACGGCGAGACCGTAGAGCCGCGGGAGCCCCGGCCGCTGCTGCGGCTTCCGTCCCTGCAGGACAACGGCGAGTTGCATGATCCGGAGGTACAGGCGCTGCTCCGGAACGCCGAAGCGGGTGAGCGCATCCTTGCGCCGGATGTTACGGAGGAGGAGCGCCGCGAGATCGAGAATTTTGACCTGCGAAACTATGTCTGACCCTCAAAAAACGAATACATGATGAACTGGAATCGGAATTACGGCTAATGCCCGAATGATTTGCTGCGGGAAGCAACTGTTTGCTTCCGTCCGGTCGCAGACTGCCTCGAAAGGCGGGCTGCGGCCTTTTTCACACCCATTACCAAACTGCAAAACCGATGAAAAAAAGCGCAATCTTCTTGATTCTGATGCTCCCCGCATCGCTTGCCTCCTTCGCACAGGGCAACGGCATGGCCGGAATCAGCGAGGCAACCAACATGGTTACCTCCTATTTCGACCCGCTCACCAAACTGATCTTCGCCGTGGCTGCCGTGCTTGGACTGGTGGGCGGCGTCCGCGTCTACTCGAAGTTCAACAGCGGCGATCCCGACGCCTCGAAGTCCGCCACGGCGCTCTTCCTCTCGTGCGTCTTTCTGGTTATCGTCGGCACCGTCTTACGCTCCTTCTTCCTCTGACATGGCACAGTACACCATCCACAAGGGCGTCGACCGACAGGTCGAGTTCCAGGGGCTGACTTCGCACTATCTGATTCTCTTTGTCGCCGGGCTGCTGGGCATCTTCCTGCTCTTTGTCATCCTCTACGCCGGAGGGGTTCCGCAGGGTATCTGCATCCTCTTCGCCGTTGCGGGCGGCAGCGGCCTCACCTGGGCGACCTTCTACCTGAACCGCCGCTTCGGACCCCACGGTCTGATGAAGCTCCTCGCTCTGCGGCAGCATCCGCGCCGCATCATCCACCGACGGAGTGTGCGCCGCCTGCTCGAACGTCGAACCTTACCCAAACGCTGATGCCATGCGAGGAACCCTGAAAACTTCGACCCTCGAGTCGAAATTCCCGCTGCTGGCCGTCGAGGGCAACTGCATTCTCTCAAAGTTCGCCGACGTGACGGCCGCCTTCCGCGTGACGCTCCCGGAGCTCTTCACCCTGACGGCCGAAGAGTACGAGGCGCTGCACGCCACCTGGGTCAAGGCGCTGAAGGTCCTCCCGGACAACACCGTCGTCCACAAGCAGGACCTCTTCATCGAGGAGCGTTACGAAACACCCGATCCCGAGGCCGAACGCACGTTTCTCTCCCGGGCCTATGAGCGCCACTTCAACGAGCGTCCCTTTCTGCGCCACACCTGTCACCTCTTCATCACGAAGAGCACCCCCGAACGGCTGCGGCAGACGAGCGCTTCGTCCGTGCTGTGCCGGGGCTTCATCATCCCACAGGAGATTCGCGACGGGGAGGCCGTGACCCGTTTTCTGGAGAGTGTCGCCCAGATGGAGCGTATCCTGAACGATTCGGGGCTGCTGCGGGTCGACCGCCTCACGGAGGCGGAGATCGTCGGCACGGATTCCGATGCGGGGCTGCTGGCCCGCTACTTCGCCCTCACGGACGAGCGGCAAGCAGCGGTCAACGAGGACATCCGCCTCGATCCGGGCATGATGCGCATCGGCGACAAACTGCTCTCGATGCACACGCTCTCCGATCTGGATCTCCTGCCGCAGAGCGTTACGACGGACTTCCGCTACGAGCGTCTCTCGACCGACCGCTCGGAGTGTCGGCTCTCGTTCGCGGCCCCCGCAGGGCTGCTGCTCGGATGCTCGCACATCTACAACCAGTATCTCTTTCTGGACAACCACGACGAGACCCTCAAACGGCTCGAAGCCCGGGCCCGCAACATGAACTCACTGGCGAACTACTCGCGCGGCAACGCCCTGAACAAGGAGTGGATCGACCTCTACCTGAACGAAGCCCATTCGCAGGGGCTACGCTCCGTAAGGTGCCACTGCAACGTCGTGGTCTGGGCCGAGAGCGAGACGGAGCTCAAGCGGCTGCGCAACGACGTGGGGTCGCAGCTCGCCACGATGGGTTGCACGCCCCACCACAACACGGTGGACGTGCCGGTGCTCTTCTGGGCCGCCATCCCCGGCAACGAAGCCGACTTCCCCGCCGAGGAGAGCTTTCTGACCTTTCTCGAACAGGGGGTCTGCCTCTTCAACGGCGAAACGAACTACCGCTCGTCGCTCTCGCCCTTCGGCATCAAGATGGCCGACCGGCTCACGGGAGTGCCGCTCCATCTGGACATCTCGGATCTCCCGATGAAGCGCGGCATCACCACCAACCGCAACAAGTTCATCCTGGGGCCCTCGGGCAGCGGGAAGTCCTTCTTCACGAACCACATGGTCCGCCAATATTACGAACAGGGGACGCATATCCTGCTCGTCGATACGGGAAACTCCTACGAGGGGCTCTGCTCGCTGATCCACCGCACAACGCGGGGACGCGACGGCATCTACTTCACCTATACCGAGCAGGAGCCCATCGCCTTCAACCCCTTCTACGTCGAGGACGGGGTCTACGACATTGAGAAGCGCGAGTCGATCAAGACTCTGCTGCTGACGCTCTGGAAGCGCGAATCCGAGGAGCCGACGCGCGCGGAGGAGGTGGCCCTGTCGAACGCCGTGAACCTCTACCTCTCGAAGCTCAAGACGGACGATTCGATCCAGCCCTCGTTCAACACCTTCTACGAGTTTCTCACCTCGGACTACCGACGGTTGCTGGAACAGAAGCATGTCCGCGAGAAGGATTTCGACTTGGCAAACCTGCTCAACGTGCTGGAGCCTTACTACCGGGGCGGCGAGTACGACTACCTGCTCAACTCCGACCGGCAGCTGGATCTGCTCTCGAAGCGCTTCATCGTCTTCGAGCTGGACAACATCTCTTCGAACCGCACGCTGCTTCCCGTGGTGACAATCATCATCATGGAGGTCTTCATCAACAAGATGCGACGGCTGAAGGGCATCCGCAAGATGATTCTGATCGAAGAGTGCTGGAAGGCCCTCACCTCGGCCAACATGTCGACCTACATCCGCTATCTCTACAAGACGGTGCGCAAGTATTTCGGCGAGGCGGTCGTCGTCACGCAGGAGGTCGACGATATCATCTCCTCGCCGATTGTCAAGGAGTCGATCATCAACAATGCCGACTGCAAGATCCTCCTCGACCAGCGCAAGTACATGAACAAGTTCGACCAGATCCAGACGTTGCTCGGCCTTTCGGAGAAGGAGCGGGCGCAGATCCTCTCGATCAACCAGGCGAACAATCCCCGCCGCACCTACAAGGAGGTTTGGATCGGACTCGGAGGCGTGCAGTCGGCGGTCTACGCCACGGAGGTCTCGACCGAGGAGTATCTCGTGCGCCCGTAAGGGGATTTGACAAATGTCACTATGGCAAGTGGCTGGGAGTGAGTTTATAAGCCCATTAACAACCGACTTATCTGAAAGGGAAACCGGACAGGGAGTGGAGCATGTCGGTAAAGCCATAAGTCAGCCAACTATCAGGCTGCGACTGAATGGCAAGTTAAAAAGATAGATATAAGGATAAAGCCTGCATTGGTTGAACGATAGTCCGAGCAGTCGTATCCTTGGGCGGTGACGGAAGATAGTTATATACGTCACACTGCGGTACTACACCGATGACAGATAGCGGATGTAGCATAAACTGACCGCAGGGCAACTGCCATAAGCAGTAAAGGACGAAAGTCGTATCCGACAATCTATCGCGCCAAACAGTTGTCAAGTTCCTAAACGGGGATTGCCTAAACCGGAACGCCGCAAGGCTATTAGGTGTAGACCTATGAATATCCGGCATGGCAACGGAGCTTCCATAGTAGTCTGAGCAGGGTAACGCCCTGTACATGGCGAAGGGAAGCAGCTAATTAAGTTTAACAATTTAACGGAAAATGTGTGAGACATGAGAAATCCAGAGAATGTGTTAAACAGTCTGTTTAAACACAGCAAGGACTCAAGCTACAAGTTTGAGCGGCTGTACAGAGTGCTGTTTAATGAAGAAATGTTCTATGCTGCCTACCAGCGTATTTACAGCAAGGCGGGCAACATGACGGCAGGAGCCGATGGGCAAACCATCGACGGAATGAGCATCGACCGCATTAAACAACTGGTTGATAGCCTTAAAAATGAGACTTATCAGCCAGCTCCGTCCAAAAGGGCGTACATCCCGAAGAAAAACGGGAAAAAACGTCCGCTTGGCATCCCCTCATTCAACGACAAATTGGTGCAGGAAGTGGTTAGAATGATATTGGAAGCTATCTACGAGGGCAGTTTTGAGCATACCTCGCACGGGTTTCGGCCCGGGCGTAGTTGCCATACCGCACTTATCAGCATACAGAAGTCATTCTCGGCCGTGAAATGGTTCATTGAGGGCGACATCAAAGGGTTCTACGACAACATCGACCATGATGTGTTGATAAGCATCCTGCGGGAACGCATCGCCGATGAGAGATTTCTACGGCTTATCCGCAAATTCCTGAACGCCGGTTACGTCGAAGATTGGGTATTTCACAGAACGTACAGCGGCACGCCGCAGGGCGGTATTGTCAGTCCAATACTGGCGAATATCTACCTCGACAAACTCGACAAGTACATCCGTGAGTATATCAACCGGTTCAACAAGGGGGAGATACGGAAAGGCAACGCTCAGTACAAGCTCTACGAGCAGCGGAGATACCGGCTGGCTAAGAAGCTGAAAAATGAGAAAGATGAAAAGGTAAGAGAACAGATGACCGCTGAAATCAAGCGGCTACGGGAAGAAAGGAACAAGTTTCCCGCGCGTAATGAAATGGACAGCAGTATCAAACGCATAAAATACGTTCGGTACGCAGATGACTTTCTGATTGGAATAATCGGTAGTCTGGAAGACTGCAAAACGGTAAAAGAGGACATTAAAAACTATTTGAAAGAGGCTCTTAAACTGGAACTGTCAGATGAAAAGACACTGATAACCAACGCACAGAAACCCGCCAAGTTCCTCGGATTTGACATTTTTATCCGTAGGAGCAATGATTTACGCAAGGATAAAAACGGCAGAACGGTCAGGGCGTTCGGACACGTCCCGGTCTTGTATCTGAATTTTGAAACGATGCGAAAGAAACTCTTTGACTACAAGGCCGCAAGAATAGCGGTCGTGAACGGCAAAGAGGTATGGAAATCCATCGTCAGAACGTACATGATCGATTTGGACGACCTGGAAATAGTCAGTCAGTTCAACGCCGAAATCCGGGGATTCTACAACTACTACTCGATAGCCAATAACAGCCCGGCCATCAACTCTTTCTATCACATCATGTCATACAGTATGTACAAGACTTTCGCAAGAAAGTACAAGTCGTCTGTTAAGAAAATCCTGACCAAGTATAAAAAGGGAGGGACGTTCAAAGTGGCATATGAGAACAAGAAGGGTAAAATGCTCTACCAATCATTCTATCACGAAGGCTTCAAACGCAAAAAAAATGCAGGGGCTACCTCATGCGACACTATCCCGCGGACAGTTACAATAACTGGTGGTCGTAATAGCCTGATGGAAAGGCTGAAACTCCAAGTCTGCGAATTATGCGGTGCTACGGATAAACTCGAAATGCACCACGTCCGCAAACTTAAAGATCTGACAGGTAAGTCCGATTGGGAGAAGAGAATGATCGCCCGGCGCCGGAAGACGCTGGCGGTCTGCTCAAAGTGTCATGCAAAGATAGACCCTGACCGACGGATCAGACTGAATTAGTTAGTGGAGAGCCGGATACAGGGAGACTTGTAAGTCCGGTTCGGGGGCGAGTGCCCGGAAACCTATCATAGAAATATGACAAGGCGCTGGGTACTTAGCCTACTGCTACACCACCGAAGAGCGGGAGAAGATGGAGGTGATGGCCCGGGCCGAGAAGCTCGGCGGCGACATCCAGGCAGCCATCCGCGCACTGGCCCGCGAGCGGGAAGACCAAAATCTCATTAAAAATTCCCAGCCATGAAACAGATCCTTTGGAGCTGTACCGGGCTGCTGCTGGCGTTGCTGGCTCTGCTCGGCGGATTCCGGCTCTTCTACGATTTCGAATACCACAAGATCCGTCCTCTGTGCGGCGAATGGCGTTCGACACGGAATGACACCCGGCTCGAAATCGACCATCGGGACGATGGCTTCTGGATTCGCATCCATCGCTACGACCCGCGGACCGGGCGTGAATCCTTTGAGATGCACCCGATGAAGTATGCCTCGTGCATCCATTACACAACCTATGGCGGTGCGCGTGTCGACCTCTTCCACACCCCTGGCTCCGACCTGTTGCTGGTCATTCCGGGAGGTATTTTCAAACGCGATTTGTCTAACCTTCAAAACAACTTACCATGAGTAGTACCCCAAACATCACCCCCGCGGAGGCGCTCGCGACGCTGCGGGCCGAAATCCGACAGCGCACCCAGCTTGTGCGGTTCATTACCTCATTGCAGGAGGAGATTGCCTACGACCGCATCTGCGGATCGTGGCTCTCGACGGAGAACAACCTCTCGGCCTCGATCCGCCGCATCTGCACCCGGACCTACCGGATGCTGATCTTCGACAACACGCTCTGCTACCGGCGGCTGGTGCAGGATACCGTCATCACGGCCGAGCGTCGCTCGCTGCTCTTCGGCAGCCGCGACGATCCCCACGACATGCACCCCATCGAGCTCGACCCCGAGAGCGATACGCTGCTGCTGGGCTGCTACGGACGCTTTGTCGCGGAGGAGCAGGCCTGCCGGCGTTCGGAGCAGGAGAGCATTTCCGAGGAGTGTTTCACGGATCATGAACCCGAGGCATGAAGTGGCGTGAATTATTCGAAGGGCTTTTTCGCCCCGCAGCCGGGGATGAGTTCCAACAATGGGAGCCGACCCTGCAGCGAACAAGGCAGCTGTTGGAGGCCCGGGACTTTCGAACGCTGACCGATCTGGTCCGGGAGCATCGCCACTCGGAGCTGCTGACGCGGGGAATCGGGCTGGAGATGATGGCGCGTCTTCCGCAGCTCCTCACCTCGCCCGACGAGGCGGCCCGCCACGAGGTGCTGCAACTGATGGATGCCCTGCGCAGGACGCCCGCCATGAAGCATACGGGCCGGAAGCTGGCCAACCTGCCCGGGAATACCTCCCATCCGATTCACGGCGTACTGGCCCTGCACACGCTCCTCGTGGATGCCTATCCCGAGCGGCATCCCGAAAGCCGGATGCAGCAGCCGACAACCGGGGAGGTGCAGGCGGCCATGCGTCTTGTCGACCGCCTCTTCCGCACGGGCATCTTCCGCGAACTGTGCCGCATGACGGAGGACACGACCCGGATGCAGCCGCCCTTTTATGTGGCTCGTCTTTACGGCTGGGATGTCGACTGTGAGATGCTGCAGGCCATGCGGCATGAGCGGGATACGGCGACGCCCGGAGCCGATCCGCGGCGGATGCAGCAGCTCCGGGAGGAGATCTTCCGCACGGAGAACCACCTGGTCCGCGGTGCTGAGCGCACCATCGAGGGAATGACTGAGATGCCCGTTCCGCGGAGTTATGTCGAACGCCTCGAGAGCGAACTGAACATGTTGGGCTGGCTGGCCCGCGCTCCGGAGCGGATCGACAATCCGCACACAAGCCGGCAGTTTCTCGACAAATACGAGATCCATCCGGGTCTGCCTCCGGAGGCACAGCGTGCCGAGGCGGAGGCGGCATTCCGGGAGCTCGACGCACGGCTTGTCCAGCTGACGGGCCGCGAAGCCCGGACGCACGAACTCGACCTCCGCGTCGCACAACCGGAGCGGGAATCGGGGCGCACCTCCTTTCGCCGGAAGTACCCCGCGATGATGCAGCCCGCCGAAACAGTACCTCGCAAATTGAGACATTGAACGAACTTCAAAACCACCGAATCATGAAACCACGCATCATCTTACTCTGCCTCGGGCTGCTCCTGACAGCCCGGGCCGCGCAGGCACAATGGGTCGTCACGGACCCTACGAACCTCGCACAGGGAATCATCAACTCCACCAAACAGATCGTCGAAGCGGCCCGCAACGGATCGACCCTCCTGCAAAGTTTTCAAGAGACCGTAAAAATCTACGAACAGGGAAAGCGATATTACGACGCACTGAAGGCGGTCAACAACCTCGTCCGTTCGGCCCGCAAGGTCCAGCAGTGCATGCTGCTCGTCGGGGAGATCTCCGACATCTACGTCAACGGCTATCAGCGCATGGTGGTCGATGACAACTTCTCGGCCGCGGAACTGGCCGCCATCGCCACGGGATATGCCCGGATCATCGAGGAGTCGGCCGGGGAGCTCAAGGAGCTGCAGGATATTGTCAACCCCACGGACATGTCGCTGACGGACAAGGACCGCATCGACGTGGTGGAACGGGTATACGGCGTGCTGCGGCGCCATCGGGATCTGGCCCGCTACTACACGCGCAAGAACATCTCCATCTCACTGCTGCGCGGCGCCCGACGCAACGACCTCGACCGCGTGATGGCTCTTTACGGAACCGACGAACAACGATACTGGTAGCGATGGTACAGGCACTCTCCATTTCGGAGAACATCCACACGATTCTCCGCGTTCTCTACGACGACATGATGGTTCTCTGCTATCCGATGGCCAAAGTTGCCACGGCCATAGCCGGAATCGGGGCCCTGATCTACATCGCCTACCGCATCTGGCAGGCGATGGCCCGGGCCGAACCCATCGACCTCTTCCCGCTGCTGCGCCCCATGGCAATCGGCATCTGTATCATGTTTTTTCCGACCCTTGTGCTCGGGTCGCTCAACGGAATCCTCTCCCCGCTGGTGCAGGCCACCCACTCGCTGATGGTCGGCCAGACCTTCAATATGCAGGAGTGGCGGCAGGAGTGCGCACGCCTCGAACAGGAGAGCCGCGAGCGGCTTCCGGCAGAGAGCTACTACACCGAGGACGAGGAGAAGGAGCGCGAGCTGCAGGCCCTGGGCATCGACGAGCAGTCGCAGCAGGCCCTCGACCGGATGCAGAGCGAGCGGAAGTCGTGGAGTATCAAGGGGATGATTCTGAAGGTCCTCACCGCGATCATGGAGCTCTTCTTCGCCGCCGCGGGCGTGATCCTCGACGTGCTGCGGACCTTCTACTTGATTGTCCTCTCGCTGCTCGGGCCCATTGCCTTCGCCATCTCGATTTTCGACGGATTTCAGAACACCCTGGTGCAATGGTTCTCCAAGTACATCTCCATCTACCTGTGGCTCCCCATCTCGGACCTCTTCTCGGCCATCATCGCCCGGCTGCAAACCCTCTCGCTGCAGCACGATGCCGAGATGATGGCGCAGGATTACAACTGGTATTTTGACATGTCGAACAGCATCAACCTGATCTTCATCCTCGTGGCCATCTGCGGCTATCTCTGCATCCCCTCGATTGCTTCGTGGGTCGTGCAGGCCAACGGCTTCTCCTCCTACAACCGGACCATCTCGCGCGCTACGTCGCTTGTGAGCGGCGGTGCCGGATGGATCACCGGGAAGGTTTGGGCCGGGACCAAAAGCACGGTCGGAGCCGCCGGAAAGGGGCTGGCCTCCGCAGCTCGCCTGATCCTCAAAAAGTAATCGCATCATGGAATTCAAATCATTGTTGAACATCGAAACCTCCTTCCGGCAACTGCGCCTCTACGCGCTCGTCTTCGCCGGAATCTGCGCCGTGGTGACCATCACGGCCGTCAGCCTCTCGTATGCCTTTGCCGAGCGACAGCGCGAGAAGATCTACGTTCTGGACAACGGGCGCTCGCTCATGGTCGCCCTCTCGCAGGACCTTGCCCAGAACCGTCCCGTCGAGGCCCGCGAGCATGTGCGTCGCTTCCACGAACTCTTCTTCTCGCTCTCGCCCGACAAGGCGGCTATCGAGTCGAACATGGAACGGGCCCTGCAGATGGCCGACAAGAGCGCTCTGTCCTACTACAAGCTCCTGCAGGAAAAGGGGTTCTTCAACCGGCTGATTGCCGCCAACGTCTCGCAGATGGTCCATGTGGACAGCATCCGCTGCAACTTCGACCGCTATCCCTACGAAGCCACGACCTACGCCCGGCAGCGCATCATGCGTGAGAACACAATCACCGAGCGGTCGCTCGTCACGACCTGCCGACTGGTCAACGTCTCCCGCTCGGACAACAACCCGCAGGGGTTTCTGGTCGAGGATCTGATGATCGTTGAAAATAAGGACCTGCAGACCTATGACCGTTAAAGCACTTATCCAAAGCCGCGTGCGCTGGCTGCGGCGACGCATCCGGCGCTGGCACGACCGACTCTCGCCCCGAACCCGGCGGTGCATCCTCCTCGGGATGTTTCTGCTGCTGGTCGGGCTCTACGGGCTGCTGCTCTTCGGCCCGGCACCGCGATTCGATTTCGGGAGGATGGCACCTCCCTCTTTGGAAAATCTGAAATTTCGATAACCATGGAAGAGAGACAAAAAAACACACCGACGCCCGATTCCGCTGCGGCATTCGAGCGTCAGCGAAAAAGGAAAGTTATCCTGGTGGCCGCAGTCGGAAGTTGCCTGGTCATCGCATTCATCTGGTTCCTCTTCAAACCCGCGCCCACGATCGGCGAAGGGCAGGCAGGGATCAACACCACGCTGCCCGACGGCAAGGCCCCGAAGATCGAGGGTGACAAGCGCAAGGCCGCGGAGCGTGTGGCCAGCGAGGAGCAGTCCCGCAACCGGATGATGACCCTCGGGGACAACTCCTTCTCATTGCTCGATGAGGAGCTTCGCAACACGGAGCCGCAGTCTCCGACCGATGATCCCGTGCGCCGGGCTGCCGAGGCAAACCGCGCCATGCAGCAGCAGGCCCGGCAATTCTACGCCGCACCGCCGCGCAATGCCGAGGTCGAAGAGCTCCGCGAGCAGGTCGCCTCCCTGCAGCAGCAACTCGCCATCGAGCGGCAGCAGCCCAACCCGATGGAGGTGGCCGAGGAGCAGTACCGCCTCGCACAGCGCTACCTCGGCGGCGCGACAGGGGTTTCAAGCAAGGCCGACGCCGCGAAGTCCTCGGGACGTTTCAGCGTCATGCGTCCCGTCCGCGAGGGCGATGTCCGGGCTTCGACCCTCAATCCGCGGATCGACTCCGCGCGGGAGCGCAACATCGGGTTTTTGACGGCTGCGGGCGTTCTTCCGGTAGATACGGCTCCGACCATCCGGGCCTGCGTCGCGCAGACACAGGTCGTGCGCGTGGGTTCGACAATCGCCCTCCGGCTGCTGGAAGCAGTACGCATCGACGGCGAGGTGATCCCCCGCAATACGCCGCTCTACGGCGCCGTCTCCGTAACGACCGACCGGCTGCGGGTGACGGTAACCTCCATCGAATACCGGGGGCGCATCTTCCAGGTGCAGGCCGAGGCGTATGATCTTGACGGGCAGCCGGGAATCAATGTTCCCAACTCCCGCGAGCGGACAGCCCTCAAGGAGGCGCTGGCATCCGTGGGACAAACGGCCGGAACGAGCGTGAACATCACCCATTCGGCAGGGCAGCAGGTCCTCGCCGAGTTGGCACGGGGCGGGATTCAGGCATCCTCCCGCTACCTTTCCGAGAAGCTCCGCGAGGTACGCATCACCCTCAAGGCCAACCACCAGATTCTGTTAATCTCCAAAGAAAACTAAACGACAGCACCATGAAACGAGATCTCATTTATCTGACGCTTCTGGCGGCTCTTTTTGCCGCAGCCAAAGTTATGGCCCAAAGCGACGGGGCCACATCCCTGCAGGGACTCACGCCCCGCACCATCGAGGTGGGATTTACGAAGACCGTACATATCCTCTTCCCGGCGCCCGTAACCTACATCGACATCGGCTCGATGGCCATCATCGCCGGGAAGGCCGACGGTGCGGAGAATGTCGTGCGGGTAAAAGCCGCCGTGCGCGACTTTGCGGAGGAGACCAACCTCACGGTGATCACCGAGGACGGCGGGTTCTATACCTTCGATGCCCGGTATGCCGAGAACCCCTTCCCGTCGACCATCGAGATTGCGGCCGCGGAGAGTCCGGCGACACAGCCCGCGTCAGCCTCGGAACCTGCCCGTACGGACGAGGGGCGCGTGCTGCTCCGCGAGGTGGGGCGGGAACGCCCTGCCACGGTAAAACGCGTGTTGAGCGACATATACCGCCAGAACCGCGCAGACGTAAAGGGAATTCACACCCGGAAATACGGCGTGGAGCTCGAGGTGCGGGGGATCTACGTCCACAACGACGTGATCTACCTCCATGTGCAGATTGCCAACAACACGAACATCTCCTTCGAGGTGGACTATCGCCGCTTTGTCGTCGCGGACCGCAAGGCGGCCAAACGCACGGCTCAACAGCAGCGCATCATCGAACCGCTGCGGGTCTGCAACGACCCCTCGATTGTGCGCGGGCACCAGCGCCAGCGCATCGTCTTCGCTCTTCCGAAGCTGACACTCGAGGAGGACAAGATTCTCCTGCTGGAGATCGCCGAGAAGGACGGGGCACGCCACCAATATCTCGAAATTTCGAGCAAGGAGCTGCTCGGAGCGAAGGCTCTGTAAGGATTGCAAGAAATAATAAACCTTGTAGCAAGTAAGCCGTTAAGGGAATTAGCGACTTACTTGCTATTTTTATATCCATTCAACAAATATGGAACAACTTATTCCTACTCGCGAACATCATGTGAACCATATTTAGATGGACAAAATTTTCAAAATACATTCTAAAAACAAGCGAAAAGGTTATATACATACAACCTTTTCCAGAAATTATGTTATCTTTGTAATATTGATGGGAAATAGATGTCCGTATGAAATATCTTAACATAAAAAAGGCTCTTGCAGCATGGCAGAATTTGCAACCACTGTTAGAAAAGGATAAAGAACGGCTTAGCCGACGTTTTACAGTGGATTTCAATTACAACAGCAACCACATTGAAGGTAACACGTTAACTTATGGACAGACAGAAATTCTGCTGCTTTTCGGCAAAGTGATTGGGGAGGCAGACGTGCGTGACGTACAAGAAATGGCCGCAAGTAACGTAGGCCTGCGAATGATGACGGAAGAAGCTGCGGTGAAGGGAGTGCCATTGACACAGAATTTTATCCGGACATTACATAAAACCATATTACGAGAAGATTATACTGTTTATCGTAATTTGCCTGGCGGCATGCAAACAAGTTATGTAATTCATGCCGGCCAGTATAAGACACGACCGAACAGTGTTATTACACGGTATGGGGACAGATTCGAATATGCTTCACCCGAGGAGACTCCTGGATTAATGGGAGATCTGGTGGATTGGTATAATGCCGCGGAGAAAGAGGGGAAATTATCTCCAGTAGAGTTGGCCGCGCTGTTTCACTATCGTTATATACGCATTCATCCATTCGAGGACGGCAACGGTCGTATTGCACGACTGATGGTGAACTACATTCTGACTCGCCATGACTATCCGATGATTGTAGTACGCAGTCGTAAAAAAAGTGAGTATTTAGACGCTTTACACCAAACTGATATGGAGGTTGGCCCTGTCCCCAGTGATGGAGCCCATGCAGACATCAAGGACATCCACCCTTTTTTGAAATATTTCAATGATCTGGTAGCTACGGAAATATATAATGATGTATTGTTTGTAAGCGAGCAAAATGAAAATGTATGGTGGTATGATGGGGAACGGATTGCCTTCCGAACCCCCAATTATACGAAAATTCTGAACGCTATGCGAACACAGCCAACATTAACATTGGCAGACATGAAAGAGAAAACAGGTATTAGTGTGACGGCTATACAGAAACTGCTGGATCAGTTGATTTCCAAAAAATATGTGGAACGTGGCGAGAAGGAAGGAAGCTGGAGAGTATTTTTAACACAATAATTCAGAATAAACGTTTTTGCAACGGATTAATTTCTAAAAGTTACTAGTCTACAAATCTAAAAAATCTGTAGACTTTTTTATTTATCCCCCAGACACACTTTTGAAACAATATCATCAAAATACTCCTCACACATAATTTCTATAGCGTGATTCATTATCTGGTTCGACAATAAGTCATGGCTCCATAAGGTTTTCGGCGCTGGATCTCGATTAGCAGACCTCTTTGTACCAGCGAGGCGTAGGTCTCCCGAACGAAGTGCACGCACGGCGAATCGAACGAACAGCCCAGCGGTGCGCGGACGGTGTGCACCATCAGTTGCCGCACCAGCTCCTCGAGAACCTCATCCCGAAGGTGGTATTTCGAAGGGTCTGAGGTACGGAAAGCCTCAAGAAAAAGCTGCTCGGAATAGTGTTGCCGGTAGTAGGCCAACTCCTCCTCGACGGTAAAGTCGTAGAGCCGATCGTAACGGTCCGTTGTCTGATATTGAAACGAGGTTCCCTGTCGTAGAACTCTTTCAACAAGGGCAATATGCGGCTCCTCGACCGGGCCAGAGAGTTCCGTCGGGTGGCAGTAGAGACAGGTCGTTCCCAACTGGAAGGAGGGACAACCCGGCGGGTTTTCCAGGATCGTAAAGCCGGCACGGGAAAAAAGCGCGCGAATCTCCGTGTAAAACCGGTCGTGCTGTTCGTGCGACATACGTCCGTCGTTATAGCACGCCTCGATGCGGAAGTAGACATCATAGATTGGATGGATGGGTTTCATGACTTGAAAAAGTTAAGCCGCAGCCCGAAGACTGCGGCATGGTTCAACAATCGGCAACAAAAATCTATGCAGCCGGGACTTCGGTCTCCTCGTCCGCGATCTCGTCAGATCCGGGTTCCAGATGGTCGAAGATCATCCGGGTGGCCCGGTTGACATCGACCAGAATATCGAACAGATAGGTAGGTTCCCGGCGCAATTGCGTAAGCCACCCTTTGAGATAGGCGGCATTCTCCTCGCGGGGCGTCGTGGCAAAGCCAGCCATGGCACCGCACAGTGCCGAGGTCAGCTCCGCAACCAACTCTTCGCGGGCATACTCTTCGTCGCCAAAGCAGGTCCCCATCGTGCGGTTCAGACGCTCGACTTGGCCCGTACTGTGAGCGATCTCGTGCAGCAGTGTCCCGTAGAAGGCTTCGCCCTTCGGGAACTGCTCCTTGAGCGGGCAGACAACCCGATCGTGCAGGCGCGTGTAATAGGCCCGGTCGCCGTAACGGAGTTCGATCGGGCAGAGCCACGACTGCTGCTCAATCATCCGGTCAATCGGCTCACAGACCATTCCGTCGGAGTAATCCTTCCGCTCGGCACGGGCTGTCAGCGCCGCATAGCGCTCCGGTTGCTTCTCTTGCATATCTGTCTGGTCGAGGTTGAAGACCGAATAGTAGCGTATGATGGGAATGACCTCGTACTGTTTGCGGGCCTCCTTCGGAAGCTGGCGATACTCCTCGAGGTCGATCTTGCGGCGGGTCTCCTTGTGGCGGATGCAAATTTTCCAGAAGTAGACCGGGAACGACAGGGAGCCCTTGAGGATATTCAGCCCCTCCTCCTTGGCCTGCCGGAAGGTCATGAAGATCGGCGTTTGGTAGCCGGCAATCCCCGACAGGAAGAGCAGCATCAGGATATTCCCGGCCCGGTAGGGCGTGCCGCGCAGGTTGCGGGGAAGACCGTGCGCGAGATCCGTGATCCACGGTTTCTGCCAGTCGGTTTCAAGGTGTTCGATACGCTGAATCATCAACTCCGTCAGTCGGGGCGCTATGGCATCTATCAGATTATTGTTTTTCATGGCTGGATGGGATTGAAAACAGATTGGAAATGAAAGACGGAGCAATCGTTTGATTGCTCCGTCGGTTTTGCTTGGATCAGGCGGCCAGCGATTCTGCCGTCTCGTTCGGGCCGAACTCCGGATCGGCCGGGATAATCAGTGGCTCGGCAGGCGGCGCCGGAATCTCCGTGTCGGGCGTCGCCTCCGGCTCCTCGGGAAGTTCTTCGGGAATGGATTCTGCATCCGACTCCCGGGATTCGGCCAAAGCCCGGGCCTCTTCCTGCGCCTTCAGGTCGTCGATTTGCTCCTGCAGCTTCGTCCGGCGTCTTTCGTAGGTTGCCAGGTACTTCTCCTGCAGAGTCCGGCTTTGAGCCTCGAAATTCAGATCGGCGAACCGGCACATCAGGCGCGTATCCACCTCCTCGTCCGTACAATTGTAATCCCGGGCCGTCGTGCGGAAGAAGTCGAGCAGGAAGATGCGGATCATTGCCGCCCGCTGTTCGGGTGTCAGTTGTCCGGCGGCCGCGAAACGCTCCTCCTCGGTAACGCGCCACTGATTTTGAGGCTCGATGCCACACTGCCGGAGCCGGTCGTCTGCCATGTGTCGGATCACGGCGTAGTAGAACATCTGGTGCTCCTCTTCGGTCAGCGGGCTGCCCGAGACCTTCGATTCGCGGAACAGCGTCTTCATGTCGGCAGTGATATGCTCGTAGCAAAGCTGTCGGTTTCGGTGGTCCTGACGCAGCAGGCTCTCCATCGGAGAGGCAGGAACCATCGTGACGTAAACCGTCCGTTCCCCTGCAGCATCCTCGACCGCGACTTCCCGCTCCTCCTCCGGGATGTCCTCATAGCGGATCTCCACGTCGAACATTCCGATGATGGCATATTTGCGGACACGACCATCCGTAACATTAAATTCGAGTTGCCGGGTCTGCTCCGTAAACCGGGCCAGCGCCGCTTCGTAGCGTTTCATGGCTTCCGCGTAGTTTTCTTCCGAAGAGTACCATTCTGCCTGTGGAGCTTCAGGCATCTCGGGAGCCGTATCGTAGTAATCGAGGTAGTAATCCAACTCTTCGATCTGGTAGCCCTCCTCTTCAAGATGTTCGATCACCGAATCGGGCGTATCGCCCACCGTGGCAAGGACCGTCCGCGGGTCCGCCTTTAGCAGCTGCAGGGCCTGCTGCACGAGGTATTCGTCGTTCTTGCGCATCATGCAGCTCCGGTTCTGGCAGCCTGCACAGCCGTCCGTACATTCATCCTTGAAAAGGATTTGGTTGGCCGTATTGTGGTGGCAGGTGTGGCATTCGGTCTTGTCGAAGCGATAAGTATCCAGGCGGGTCATGTAGCGATCGTAGAGCCGCCGGGCAATCTCCTTGATCCGGGCATTCTTCCACGACAGGCGGCAGCCGTCCGAGAAATGCTCTTCATAGACCTCCTGCTGGACCGCCGCATCGTATTTCGCAATCTCGGTGGCTACGCCAACCGAAATCTCCTCCCGGTCGAGCTGTTCGGCGAGGGCGTCGATCAGATCACAGAGTTTCAATCGGGAGCGGATGTAGGCCTCGGATTTCCCGAACTTCCCGACCAGACTCTCGATCGTATGACGTCCCGATTCCAGCGCCCGTTTGTAGGCCGCAGCCTCCTCGCGGGGTGTAACGTCCTCCCGCTGGAGGTTCTCCGTAATGGCGGCATCCTCGGCTTCGGCATCCGACAACTCCCGGACAAGGGCCGGAATGAATTTCAGCCCCGCCATCGCTGCGGCCCAATAACGCCGTTCGCCATAGACAATCTCGAAACCTTCATCTTTGGGCCGGACGCAGATCGGTTGCAGAACCCCAACCTGGCGGATGCTGTCGGCGAGTTCCTGCAAGGTCTCAGAGCGGAAATCCTTGCGGGGATTGTAGGTACTGCTGACAATCTTGTTCAGATCCAGCAACTGAACGGCCGGAGCGGGTTGTTGTTCCGCGGTCCAGGAGTTGGAGGCAACCTGCGGCGATTCCTGCACGTCGGGATTCGGATTCGAAGTGGCGGCTTTCGATGCTTTGACCCGGCTCTTCTTCGTTTTCGGTTCTTCCTTGGAAGTCTGCATAACATCAAACAGTTTTTACCGTGTGTCTCACGTTTCTGGGACCACGCAATCCCAACAGACTGCATAGTCAATGAATAATTATGTTATGAGGACTTATTCCCGACGCGGTCGGTTGCCTCGGGAAGAGACACAGTCATGCGGCGACGTCGGAGCGGCGAAAAATACCGCAGCCCCAGCGAGGATGATTTTTCGTCCGAGGACGGCGGGCCGCCCGCGGTCTTCCGCATGACTATCTTCCCCGACGGCAACCGACGATTAAGACAGATACATAGCGAACCTTCTATCTAAAACCAATAATATGATCTAAAACCTGGTAGTGTTTCAAAAAGTGTGTCTGGGCAGGCGCCTTCAGATTCTTCAGATATGCAATATAGTGATTCTTAGTTTCGGGGCAATACGCGCTATAGCATGTTGTCCCGATTTTTATGTTCTCTTCTTCAATCGGGGAATAATTCCCGATCCAGGTCGATTCGCGGTACCAGCGTCAGGTAGGATTTCTTATTCATCGCTGTTTTGACCATCAGCAGCAGAACCGACTCCTCGCAGGACATAGCCCCCCGCATGTACGTAACCCGTCGAAAATCCTTCTACAGACGCTCGATCCAATTCGTCGTGTAGATCATCGACTGAATCCTTGCCTCATAGTTCAGATAGGTGAAGTAGGTCTTGTAAGTCGGATCTTCTCCCCGTCGTCGAAAACTGCGATAATCTTACCCCCATTTCTCACAGAACGCCTGCCATTGTTCCCAAGCCCTCTCTACCGTATGGCAGCGATCCCCCCGTACGGAAGGCCTGCCGCAGACTCTCGGCTAGTTCTCTCTTGTCGCCGTTGCTTAAGCTGCCCAGTAGATTGCGTTTCAAGTGTGTCGTACAGCGTTGCTGTGGGGTTTCGGGGAAGACCGCACTGATGACATTCTCCAGACCCTTCAGTCCGTCGGCACACACCAGTCCAATCTCCCGCACGCCCCGTTCATGCAGCTCTGCGAGCATCACGCCCCAGCCTAGGGCGCACTCCATGGGCTCGTTGAAGATCCCTAGCACTCCACAGCGTTTGTCTTCACGCACGGCGAGCACTACATAGAAAGCTTCTGTTTCTACGCTCCGCTTGCGGTGGATCTTCATATGTACGCAATCGATGATACGAAACATCTTCTCGAAGGTAGTCCAGCATTCGCGAAATGCTTGTTTTGTTGTAGCGCTCGCCATAGAGGTTCTAGAATACCTCGCCAACCAGTTCCTGCACATGACCGGTCATGTAAAGGATTCCGGCAAAGCGATCATATTCATCCTCCTGAGGCGTAGGATCGCCAGGATCCGTGGATGAAAATTCCCGTAGCGATCACGTGGTATCCGGAACGTCAGCGTACGGCCATAATTGTAACTATGCTCCGGACGGAAGCTGTTGCATTTGATCCCTGATGCGGTGTTTTCCCGCAGATATTCCCGGTGTTCCGAAAGCATCATACTCTCCAATAAGATCTCCAACAGATCCTGAAGGCCATTTGCATATTAACTCGGAAAGTTGTTCCTTTATCAAATCTATAAGTCTACTCGTTTTTTAGTTTTTGTTAGTTTGCCACTACAAATCTAAAAAATCTGTAGACTTTTTTATTTATTCCTCCATAGACACACTATTTGGAACAGTATCTAAAACCTAGACCTATACCAGAACTAATGCATAAGCATAAAAAAACAAACTCAGCTCGCAAAAGCGAGCTGAGTCAAAGGCTAAAATAAGAAAAAGTATATCTATATCCTCGACAATGTATTTCTTAACTAAAGAATTCAGAAATAATGATCCTAACCACTCTGGTAATTTCAATAATAAGTCTATATTACATATAATTCAACGCTCGATATGTACTACGTACCTCCTCTTGAAACCTCCGATACGAATTTAATAACAATAACTTATCTATACTTATTTTATCTCCAATAATTTCATATAAGTCCGAAATTGTTAAACGCTGACGACGTCTGGGGAGATCAGACTGTGCAACTCTAATAGCCTCTTCAATAACAGACTTTGGATCTGCTATCACTTCAGGATCTCTATCAATACCTAAATCATTATCAGATTTTCGTGTTCCAATTTCAGCTTTTAACAAATCTTTATCTGCTAACATCCAAGCCTCCATCATTCGTACAGGAATAACAGGGGTTAGTATTTTACAATAATCATCCCCTTTCCTATCCAATTCAGATTGCGCTGGATATATATTATATCTTTTTCTATCATCATATGTTTCTCTATCAGCATCTGTATGAATCGCCAAAGCCATCATACCAAATTCTTTGACACCATCACATGAAGCCTGTATCACATATTCACTAAAAGACAAACCTGTTTTTTTCGTTTTTAATCTTTGTATATCAATATCTACGTCAGTCCGACACTCTTTCAATGCAATATCTTGAAACGTACGACGTACAATACTCTCAAAAAAACGAATATCAGTAGGCCCTTCGGTTGCTAATCCTATAAAAATTTGCGCAATCATTTTTAACACGCCTTCTTAATGGATTGATTCATTATCACTAAACAACATAAATTCGTTCATCATTTGCAAGGTTGATTTTGTTTCCTGCTCTGAGAAGGGAATTTTTGTTTGTAATGGATTGTCTTTAGGCACGGGAACAATTTTAGTCGCCAACAACTTCTTTTTATTACCATCAATAGAGCATATTCTAACAACCATCCGAGCAAAATCAATGGAAACAAGCGGAGATGTCAGCCATTTATATATTGCAGATACAAAGACAGTGGAGTGTGTATTCACTATTACCTGACGTAAAGGCATATCAGCATCTAAGAAATCTGTGGATAAATCTTTTAGCAAGGTTGCCATCACTTTAATTCTAAACGGATGAATTCCATTCTCTGGCTCCTCAAAGCACAATAAACCTTGATGCTTATTGTCCATATATAAAATGCACAATGCGAGAATACGCAACGTTCCTTCAGACAATACACGTGATGAATATTCTTTCCCATCAATATCATGCAAGACGATTACATATTGCTTATTTTCAATATCATCGACCACATCAACATCTACAAAATTTGGAAGAAAAGAATGCAACCTACGTGAAATCTCTTTCATATTGTAACCATCCTCCTGCTTAATTCGATATAATGCTGCTGCCAGATTTTCTCCTGCAGGGCCTATAATATCTTCACCAATAGTTTTACTTGTAGGCAAGCGAAGAACTTCCGGGTTCAATTGCAAAAAACGCCAGCTTTTCATTTCTTCTCTTGCAGCAAGGATATGTTTAATATCTACCGAATCAACACTACTTAAAACTGTCCTAGTAGTATTATTCAATGGATATATTCGTTTTTTTCCCTGAGAACCATCTTGTGGAACTATGATAGAATTAACGCCATTATACTCGGCTGTATACATATACGGTATTTGACGTTTACCTGTAACTACTTTGGGACGCCATATTTCAGCATATCTTGACGGAATAATCTTAATCCATTTATCCTTATCATGCTTTATGGTATCCAAATATTCATGGACGACTTCAATATCCTCCATCCCCACATTGTTGGTAAAACGATGCAGGGTCAATTCATAACGGAGCCTTGTATAACGTAATGTTGCAGTTGATCCCCACGTATCAGTAACAGTTGGGTTAACTAACATCTCAACCACAAAAGACATTTCTTTTGCAACAGAATGATCATCATACTGCGTAAAAAGTTCTATCAAATCACCACGCTGCTTGCGAAAAGCGCGCTGAATTTTATCCGTATCAGCCAGAGCCGCCAATAAACGGAAAACATCAAAAAGATTACTTTTCCCCGCAGCATTTGATCCAGCAATAATCGTTAACGGAGTAAAATCCATTTCAAAGTTTTGAAAGGATTTAAATCCATCCACCTTAATATACGTAATCATAATATATTCTGAATATCATATTCTACTTGCGCAATACCCGACTGATAGCCAAAATTCTTAAGATTCTTAAGTCATTTATCAACCGAGCATGTCGAAAAAACAACAACATACGATTTCATATTTAACCCGACACCCCAGTTATTGGTATCACTCGATACACTATTCACAACTAATAAATCAGAACATTTTTCCTCTGAAACAGATTTATTAATCAACCACAAACATAACTCAATTATAATTTCCTCTTCATTACAAATATACAAAATTTCGGAATAATCAAGTATAACATTTACTTTCCTTTCGCGCTATCAACTCATAGGTTCTTATTCCAAATTAAATGGAATATTTGCATATAAAATCATTATGCCCAACCCATATCACATTCTCAAACGAACCAATACAATACTACAAAGACTAACGTTATATCAAGAATTAACAAAATATATGCAGATATCAAATATTAATGCCATATATATTAGATTTTATTTCTATCTTTACCAACAAAAAAAGTAAATACGCTCATGATACAAGAAATTACAATCAAGAACTTTCTTTCATTCAAAGACAAAGTTTGTTTCAACTTCGAAGCTACCAACGATAAATTCGCAGAAGAGTCACAGGTTGTTACAATCAATAAACATACGAGACTTCTACGCTTCGCCATCATATATGGCTATAATGCTTCGGGAAAATCTAATTTATTGAGTACTTTTGATTTCTTAAATTATTTTTGGTCATATAAGCCCACTGATTTAGATTCTGGAACGGGAGTCATTCCGTTTATGTTTGATAAGGCTTCTATTAACGAACCTTCATATTTTGAGATAATATTTTTTGTAAAGAATACAAAATATTGTTATCAATTAGAATTGGACCAACATCAAGTATATTTAGAAAAACTCTCATATTATAAAACGATTCAACCTATTATGCTTTTCGAGAGAACCCTAAAAAATGGTCAATCAGACATTCAGTTCAATCCTAAAGCAGATAAAATTGGGAATGTTGCAAAAGAGACTATTAGCGTAAATTGTCTAAAAAACGCATCTTTTTTTATTGCTCGCAATCAAGTAAATGTAAGCCTTCCCCTTATTGATGCAGCAAAAGAGTGGATGCGAACGCACTTAATGCCTGTCATATCGCCAACAACGAGACTAACTTCATACGCTCAAAAACAAGCCTCTGAAAGCAAAGAATTGATTAATTATATTGTCAATTTTCTTCATGAGGCTGATTTCAATATCACAAATATTTCCTCAAATGTTATTAATAAACAACTTCCGGATGATGTTATTAGATTTCTGACAGAAAATAATGAAGACTTTGATGAAGACTCAATAAAGGAAGCAGAGCGAATCAAAAAGGAACGGACAATAAAACAATTCCAAACGATATTTGAACATACAGTTGAAAATAATAATGGGGTAGAGACTTACCAAATGGATCAAAAGTATGAGTCGACAGGCACAATGAGAACTTTTGGTATCGAAACAGCCTTGCACGAGGCTATTAAGAATAAAGCTATCCTTCCTATAGATGAATTGGAGACGTCTCTACATCCCAAATTATTAGAGAAAATCCTATTTGAATATTTGAAGATGCCAGCAAGGTCACAACTTATTGTCGCCACACATAATGACGGTTTGCTGGATTTGCTAGACGACTTAATTCGTAAAGACTCAGTATGGTTTACCGAGAAAAAGAAGTCAGGAATTACTGATCTATATAAATTAACTGATTTCAGAGGCATTAATCGGCTCTCATCAATAAGAGAAGCCTATCGAAACAAACGGTTTGGTGCGACAATTGGATAATGCAATGGAGAAAAAAGAAATAGCAGAAGAAATAAAAAAACAGCCTTATTTTGAAACAGTTCCATCATTACCAGAACAGGAGAACGACGGGACAAGAGACATAGGCGAACTATACCCATTCTTGATTTGCGGCGGTAAAAATACTGAGCGATATTATTTTATGCATATTAACGATATAACAAACTATAAATTTAACATTCGTCCAGAATATTTTGGAGATGAATCAAACTACACAGAAAGTTTTCCCAAAAAAATAAAAGAAATATTAAAAACTAATAATGATGCAAAAATATTCTGTGTGCTCGACTGGGATACAATATATGGGAATGAACCGATGGTAACAAAACATGAGGCATTCGAAAAACAACTACAGACTGAAATTTCAAAGGGAATTGTTACCATATGCCCCAGCATGCCAAGTATAGAATATTGGTTTTTACTTCATTTTGTAGATTATAAAATACTACTAAAAAACTATCAAAAGGTTTCAGGCTTATTGGCTCCCTATATAAAACCATACTTTCCCAATCCTAAAAAGCCCTTGAAGAAGTTAATAAAAAAAGCAGAATATCTTAAAGATTCTATTTGGGTGGAAAAATTGTGCGAGGATGGAAAACTCACCTTAGCGATTGAGCGAGCAGAAGCAAATATTAATGCGGCAGTTGTTGCAGGGGAATTAGAAAATCAATCCTATTCATATATTTATAAGGTTTTTAAGGAAAGGTAAGTTTTTCAAAAAAGAATCAGAAATGTTCAGATACATATTTAGATATACTAGCATACTTGATTTGACTTGACTTGTTCTGAAAAACTTTACAGTCTACACTAAATTGAACTAACAGAACTTTACCGTTCTTTGACATGAACCTAAAATAACTCGACAACCAAAATAAAAACAGCATTTGCCGGACCGAGATTAAACTGGAAAGTAAAATAGCGTAAATTTTATTGTTACTCACCTTATATTACAAGGTTTAGCTACCGTCTTGAGACAGTAGCTAAACTTTTTATGCTATATCAATCTCAAAGTATTTTCGTAAGCAACCGGTGAATACCGTATTGATTTGACAGAGAATATTACTATTAGGTCCGACTAGGTCCAACTTGTATAAAGTTGGCTCAAGTCGGACCTAGTTTGTACTACTTGGGAGTGATTTGGTTTTCCTTTGCCCAGGCTCTGGGCAGTAGTCCTGCGAGGTCCTTGCCGTCGCGCTGCCAGTAAGGCAGTTTATTGAGGACATTCTCCATCCATGTCCTCGGGTCAACCCCTGCGGCCTTACAGGTGCCTATGAGGGAGTATACGATGGCTGCCCGATATGCAGAGGCGTCGTTGCCGCAGAAGAGATAGTTCTTTCTACCGAGTGCCAGCGGCCTGATGGCATTCTCGATGAAGTTGTTGTCGATGTTGATCCTGCCGTCATTCACATAGCGCGACAGCCGTGGAAGAAGACTGTAGGCATAGGCAAGGGCTTCTCCAAGCCTGCTCTTGGGAAGAACCTTTGCATAGGTTTCCTCGATCCACTTCTCGAACATCAGGATTGTGGGATAGGATATCTTCCGGCGTTGTTCCATACGCTCTTCCGCGCTCAGGCCTTTATCGTCCGCATCGCTCTCCACCTTGTACAGTTTTCTTATAAAGAGTATGCCCTCCATGGCAAGCCGTTCGTTCTCTTTCAGCGAGTCGACGAACTTCCTCCGGACATGCGCCCAGCAGCCGTGCACGGTTATCCCGGGCATCTTTTCAAACTGGTCATATGCCTCATAGCCGTCGCATTGTACGTTCCCCCGGTATCCACCCAGGATTTCCCGGGCAACGTGATGGCCTCGGCTGCCCCTGTCATAGTAGAACATGACATCCCCCGTGACCGCGTCCCTGACGCACCACTCGTAACCCTTTCTGGCCTTATGCTTTTCGTTGTCGATTACCGGTATCACGCTCTCGTCGATCTGGATGTATTCGCTTGAGAGGATCTGACGCCGCAGGATGTCGTACAGAAGCTTGAGTTTCTCCACTGCAGCTTCATACCATCCTCCCATCGTGGAGTCACTTATCGTTATCCCGGACTCCCTGTATTGCTGTATCAGGCGGTAGAACGGAAGGTGGTAGACGAACTTTCCCACTATGATATCGGCCAGGACCGATGCCCCTGCCATACACCTGGCTACCGGGGAGAGAGGACGTTCCGGTGAGAGTATCTTCCTGTCTTCCGGGAGCTTTGTCTCTATATCGGATTGGAGGATGACCTTATGGAAGACAGCCTTGTGGATGTATACCTCTGCCGGCCTCTTCTCAAGACGGGAGGATTCATCTGTCCCTATCTCTACATATTCATCCCTGAGGTGGCCGTTTCCGTCAAGAACCCCGTCGGGATAGATGTGGACGACCTTCTCCGGAAGGCCGGTGATGTCCAGAGGCCTGCGCGAGGGCTTGGTTTTTACAGTTATCGTTTTTGTGATGGTCTTTTCCGCTTCTTCGACCTCCCTGTCAAGCTGAGCACGTTCCTCGTCGGTGAGATGTTTCTCATCGAACAGTGACAGCTGGGAGGGATCTACGGGAAGGGCTTTCTCGCTCATCTGACCGAAGACTTTCTTGCGGAGCCACAGAAGCTTGTTCTGGAGATCCTGGATTAGGCAGTCCTTTTCAGCAATGGTCATACGGAGATTTTCCACCTCCGCAAGTGCTGCCGCCAGCTGTTCCTCGACCGTCATAACTACTTGTTTCTCCTCTGTTTTCAATACTTAAAGATACGAAAAAAGTGCCATATACGCAAGTCTGTGGCACTTTCTCATTCACTTATCTACGTAGTTTCTTCAGATTCTCCAGTCGCTGTCTGCGACAATCCGGCTGTTCGATTATGCCCTCGATTATCATGACCAGTTCACTCCATTCTATCCTCCCGCTGACAGCATCCTTCTCCAGCCCGGAGGGCATGCCGAAGGTTCCGGATTCAAGAAGCTTGCAGTACAGCACAAGACCGCCCGGCTCCCAGTGAAGAAGCTTTATCCTGTTCCTCGACTTGTTCATGAAGATATAGACATCACCGTTGCACGGGTCACAACCCAGTTCATTCGTCACTATTCCGCTCAGCGTGTAGTAGCTCTTCCGCATGTCGGTAGGCCGGTTGTACAGCCAGTACCTCATGCTGTCATTCAGGCTAAACATGGCTCGACGACGCCTGGATTATTGCCTGTATCATCGTCGCGTCCAGATTGCCCTGGATCCGCAATACCGTCCCTGTTTGCGTGCGCATCTCTATGCTCATCGGACCGGACTCGTATACTGGCTTTCTGCCTCTGCCTGCTTTCCTGTTTGTCAGCACAGGTTCCGGAAAACTGTCATTTCCACGCACCAGCTGAAGGAACTCTCCTGATTCACGTTCACTGGCCTGAGCCTCGGCGTATTTGCGTTTGCTTTCATAGAACCGCCACTCGGATATCCCGATTTCTTTCAGTCGGCTCTTGTATGTGACTCCATTCTCCTTGCAGTATTGAACTATCTCTGCGATTTCTTTTCGTGTAAGCATTTTTTTGCGCGAAGATACCTCGCGTGGAATAAATTCGCTACACGCACTTCTCCGGTTGTTTACGTATTTTCTATACCAATCAAATTAAACTTTCCAACATCAACTCTTTCCAATAATTGTAGTTATAGCTTCACATCACGTAATAATCAGTTACTTATGATTATCTAAACACTAAAAACTCCTAGTGATGCATAATATGAAAATAACATATTATAAAGTCACTCATTCGCTCTGTAACCACCATACTTTTGCATATACTTATAATATTTGGCAACTGTATACTTACAAGCAACGAAATGCACAAACAATGGATTATAGTTCAGAGAATCAGCAAGTATCCTGTTTAAGAGTTTGTAATTATTCATTTGATTTTCATCAAAATTTTGAATATCAGCATCAACCTCTGGTTCCAATCTGTCGAGGAAAATCATATATTTACGTAAAATAGAAACTACATAATCACAGACTTGTATCATTGCATCTGATTCAGACTCCTTAAAACTATAATTATCAGGAGTTTTACCTTCAATAATAATATTATCCTCTGCAATCTGGCTCATAACTTGCTTTTCTTCATCAAACATCAAGGTTTTCTTTGGGAAGCTAAGAATCTGTTGCCTATAAAATTGCACAAAATTTCCGACCCATTCATGAGTAGTTTCATTCTGAATAAAAATCAATCCTTTCTGTTCTTTAGCCTTCTCTAGAGAATTTTTGAGAAAGACTAGCAACGGATTTAAACGGTATTTTTTCGCATCTTCAGCAATAACACCATCAATAAGGATTATAAGTTCTGACAAGAAATTCTTAATGTACTTTGTTCCAACATTTGGATACTTATATTTTTTGAATATTGAGATTGTTGTATTTGGATTCCTTTTCAAAACTTTGTATAGTTCAGCCTTGAATGCAAAAGGATTACACTCTAGTCCACTTATTGAATCAATAATATCCACAAATCCATAATAGAAAACCTGCACAATACAAAAATGAATATGCCATCCTTTGTCTTGAATTATTTGGAGTATTTTTCTAAAATTATCCTTGCGCAATATTTCAATAAAAGTTCCTTTTAAATCCTTTGTTGATTTTATTTCTTTTTCTAAGTTTTTACCTAATGCCGTTTTCAACTCTTCCAAAGAAATAATATCATCTGCCTGAACACCACCCAACACAAATACAGTATCTGGATTTGCATTGAGCTTGCCATCTTTAACAATCAAGTGTTTTATATTACCTGATTCATCGTAGTATAAAGTTTCCTCTTTATCAATATACATATCATCTATGCCTTGAGCTTTCATCATCATTCTGATGCTATTACTAACCTCTGTATAATCCATGATTAAATATTTTGGCTTTTGTTTATATTTATACGATAGCTATGTTCGCATAGAAAATCCAAAGGATCAATCTCTGCTGTTTCCTTCATTCTTTCTTCAATAAAATCAATTGTAGAAGGAGCTATATTAACCTTAATATTCTGGAATATTGGCAGCGACTTTATCTTCTCTTGATACTTTACGAACTTATCATTTCGCGGTGTAAGCGCAAAGCATAATGCACTTGCAAACACATCTGCTAACTGTATTCCGAATTCTTCATGAGACTTTGCAATTTTCATATTGCCAATAGGCAGAGGATATACGTGCTTTCCTTTACCATACCCAACAACAGTTTCTGGTACTTCCATATCTCTTAGACTTTCCATAAACTCTATGTATGCAAAAAATGGTTCCGAGGAATCAAAAAGTACATTCTCTTTTTCCTTAGTTCTTTTATACCATTCTTGAATTGACTCGGAAAACAATGGTATTGTTAAATCAATATAAAATTTGTTATTGCTTAAAGCGTCTTTAATATATTGCATTGTAGGAGGTATCTCTGACAGCATCTCGAAGAACTCCTCCCTTGTATCAACATCATATCTCAACTTGTCTGTGGTCCTATAAAAGTTTGCAACGGATTCTATTGACGGGTTTCTTACCATACCAACAAAATTATTCTCAAATTCTGTAACCAAATCCTTATTAGGATGCAATATAGCAAAACAATGCAAGCCATTAGCCAGAATCAGATTCTTTGCTCCTTCATATAGATTTATACCATTGATGTGGCACATTGTTTCTACTAGAATATTCACAATATAGGCATAGATACAGTAGCGTTTGTTCGCAAACGATGGAAGTACGTGATAATGATCCATCAGAGGGTGGTTAAATATCTTATCCAGCATTTTTTGACCTTGATAACTTTTATACATACTTTTGAAATGAAGTTCTTTTCCCCATTCACAATAACTAACATCCTTTTTTATTTGAGCAATTTCTTCATCTGTCATCCTAATAGAGGCCAATGAAAAATATGGTTGTTTACTATTTACCAAATCAGGTCCAGTATATCCAGATTCATCAAAATACAACATACAAAAACAATTTTATCATTAGGTGGTTATAATTATCTTTTCATGTCTTTTTATGAAAAATGTCTAACATATTCCATAATAAGCTGAATTAAAATAGTATAAAGTTAGCAAAATACTGAATATTTTATCTCTATATGTTTTGTCACCATATATTACACATTTACGAAAAACAAGGCTATTTCTTATCAATAATAATCATTTATAGCATTCAAGCGCATATTACTATACTAATTAGTCAACAATTTAATACCATCTTAAGTTATCTCACAGTTATATTCCGATGATGTTTTCCATCATCAGAACACCAATTTCCTTTGCCAGCAAACAATTAAAAAGAACAATTAAAAACAAATACGCATGGCAAATGAACAAATCACTTTTGATAAGCTGCCGCAGGCGGTAGGTTATCTCATAGAACAGATGAAACCAATCCGGCAAATAGCAGCAGCATTACAACCACAAACCTCTTTTAATAAGCATCGTCTTATTGAAATTGACGAAGTCTATAAAATCACATGAAAGGCGAAACCAACACTTTACACGTTAGCGCGTAAAGGACTGATTCCGGCTTACAAATGAGGTAAGAAGCCTACTCTATGAAGATGAATTGCTGCAATGGATTGAGTCCGGACACAAGCAGATGCAAGCAACGTTACTTCAGGTACAGGCGACGCAAATAGTACATGGAGCAAGGCGCAAACCTAAGGAAGGCTATATCTTTTGATCCGTATAGCTATGGAACCCTCTAAATTAACAGCAGAAGGTATTATCGGCAAGACAGTGCGTCTCGGAGCCAAGATGCCCGAAGTGAGTTCCCGACAGAAATCTTTCCTATCAAGATTCAGCGTATCATTAGCAATTTGCACTATTGTCAGGGCTATCCCGTGGATTATGGTGCGGCAGCTATCCTTACTTTCATGTGAAGCGCAACCCGCTGGAAAGTCCCATTCTGTATAAAGCACTGATCGGACGCCCCGGAGCCAATAAGAGTCACCTGCAGAGTTTCACTTTCCGGCCGGTCATAGAGCACGACTATTGTCAAAATCAGGAGTACCAGAAGCTGTATGCCGAGTATGAACGCGCTATGTCCATGAAGCAAAAAAGGAACGCCTGGAAGCCGGTTTGGATAAGTTTCTGCAGGCATCCTCTGCAGACGCTTTCTTGTGTCGGAAAATCTATCGCTCAAATTGCAGGCGAGCGCAATTATCAGGATTTAGTATATAAAGCCAATAATCCTTCTCTGAAATCTTCAAAGCACAATAATAATTCATTACAGACTAACCGCATTAAAGATAATATCAAAGAAGATTCAACACATTTTTACAGAAGAGTAATAGCTTCTTTCTCTACCAGAACTAGTTCTTCTTCTCCACATGTTGCCGCATGTAGATATATGCAGTTTGAATAGCCACAAAGAAAAACAGCTATCTATCGAACCACTTTCCATAGACATAGATATTCCGCTCAAGATAGAGCGTGTACAGGTCATACGAGATAACCCACAGACATAACGAGCGGTCGCCTCGAAGACTGAACGTCAGATCACGAAAAGCAGCCTTCGGGGAGCGGACGTTCTGCGTGTAGAAGCGGCTCTTGTAACCCGCAGGCGTCGCTTCACACAGGTAGACACTAAAAGTACGGAACAACCAGAGGAGAATCCTCCGTCGGTTCTCGGGATATAGACTCTCAACATAAAAGCGATGGTAGTAAATCATCTCCTGTTGCTTCAACGTAAACGATACCTCCGGGCAAAATAGGCGACAACGCCCGGAATGTGCTTTTTGTAATAGGGCTGATTCTCCCGGCACCAGACGGCAAGTTCCTGCTTCGTGGTAAAGGGTCGGCACCAGCTGCGTCCCGACATAATACGATCCAACTCGGGAGCCAAACGCTCGACAAAATCTCCAACGGTCCAGCCTTCCCAGATGTGTTTCTGAAGGTCAATCATACCAAATCCATTTT
>ERZ780167.573-NODE-573-length-37104-cov-7.453777_pt1 | contig 37104 bp, 30 predicted proteins | sample MGYA00510982_ERZ780167 | MGnify/ENA primary metagenome ERZ780167 (study PRJEB29588, sample SAMEA2146107) | human gut metagenome | biome: human gut; feature: human-associated habitat; material: faeces | place: Denmark | collected 2008/2010 ... | reverse complement strand
ACCTGTAACCGGCTGATCCGTAGTCAGCTACTCTATTCAGTTGAGCTACGCGGCCTTATTTTTTTACGGGTGCAAAGATACGGACATTTTCTGTTTCTGCAAACTTTTCACCGCTTTTTTTCGCAAAAAATCATTCGATAAACCGGTAGTTGAACAGCTGCCAACCCAGCGTGAGACCCACATTCCACTCATTCTTCGGTGAGCTGTAGTGGTTTACGTAGGCGGAGATGGCACCGAACTTCAGTTTGCACACCAGCGACACTTCCCCCATGTACTGGAACTCGGAGAAGGCCTTGCCGTAATAGGCCTGGTTCATTTCGTTCCTTTTGATCGGAAAAATGGGCAGGAAGCCATACAGCTCGGTGCGGAGGTGGAACATGTCGTTGAAGACCCAGATGGGCTTGATGCCTGCCGAAATGTACTGGTTGGCCCGGAAGGCATCGTTGTACATGATCTGGCTGTGGGGCGTAGGGGTAAATTCGCCCGCCTGCATCATGGTGGCCGTATAGTTTCCCGAGAAATTCTTCGATGAATAGAGCGATTTCGTCATCCAGCCCAGGGTGAAATGGGGCGACAGCGGATGGTAGGCTTCCTTCATGTACGAGATTTGCAGCCACGACTGCCGCTTCTTGTCGATGGGCGTCTGGCCTTCGCTGGTCGACGACGTGCCGGGGGCAAACCATTCGTGGCCCGTAAATACCTGGGCTATCAGCTGTTCGTAGTAGCCCCTGGTGGCATACTGGCGGGAGTCCACCGTGCTGCCGTAGAAGCCAATGCTGCCTCCCAGCAGCCTGTAGGTGCTCTGGTCGGCACGGTCGTTGCCGAAGTCGATGACGTTCGACTGGTAGTAGTTGTCCTTCAGCACGCCATAGCCGAAGCCGAACTCCGCCCGCTTGTTGGCCAGGAAAGGCAGGGAGAACATCAGCTTCACAAACCGTTCGTCCTTGGAGTTGAACGACGGAAGGTTGTTCTTGGAGAAGAGCCTGTCCTTCTTGTAGTAGTCGAAGGTGCTGATGGACCCCAGCAGGCGGAAGGACGTGGGGATGCGTGTGGGCAGGTCTATGCGCCCCATGAGCTGCACGTTGTTGTAGATTTTGCCCAGTTGGCCATCCAGCGTGATTTTCTTGGAGTAGTAGTTCAGGTTCTGGTAGCCCACGCCCAGATAAATCTGGTTGGAGCTGGTGGTGGACACGCTGCCGCCTATCTTGACGAAGAAGTTCTTCTCCATCTTGACCTGGAGTTGGAGTTCATATAGGTCGCTGTCGGGGTCGTAGACGGCGTGCGGGATGATTTCGGAAATCATGTTGTCTGCCAGCAGGCGGAAGTAGCCGCGCTTCAGGTCCTCGTAGGTGAAGATTTCGTGGTCGTCGCCATGGAATTCCTTCTTGATGTAGGACTGCTGCTGGGTGTTGGCCCCTTCGATGTAGATGTCGCGGAAGCGGAACTGGGGCAGGCTGCTGCGGTACACCATGCGCCGCAGGCGGATGTTCTCCGCGCTCTCTCGCCGCCGGATGCGTCCCTTGATGGAGTCCATCAGGCTCATGGTGCGGTTGTAGCCGATGTCGTGCAGTTCTTTGAGGCGGTCGAAGTCCAGCAGGCTGACGTCATCGTACTTGAAGGTCATGACGATGCCTGCCGAGTCGGGGATGGTATAGTCCGTCTTCTGCATGATCATGTTCTCGAGCTGGCTCATGAGGTCGCCTTCCTTGGGCTTGCTGGGGTTGGCGGCCACCACGCTGCCGATGATGACGTCGGGGTGGAAGTCCTCCTGCATGATGTCGGTGGGGAAATTGTTGTAGATGCCGCCGTCGTAGGCCAGCACGCCGTTTATCTCGATGGGCTTGAACACAAAGGGGAAGCTCATCGAGGCCCGGACGGCATCGCCCAGGTCGCCCTCGCGCATAACGAGGGGCTGCTTGTTGTACACGTCCGACGCGATGCAGCGGAAGGGGACGAACAGGTTGTTGAAGTTGCCCCGGCAGGCAGCCGTGGCCTGCCCGAAGAGCTGCACGAACACTAGGTTCATCTGGATGGGGTTCACCAGATTGGTGGGGATGATTTGCGGCTTGGTGTGCAGGGAGTCGCCGAAGGCAAAGCGGATGCTGGCAAACTCGGGTGTGGGCCGGTTCTGCTTGAAGTAGTATTCGTATTGCGACTCCACCTCGCCCGAGTACCACCGCTTGAAGTCTGGCGAACGGAGCAGGGCTTCCATGTCGTCGGGCGAATAGCCCATGGCATAGAGCGAACCGATGATGGCGCCCATGGAGGTGCCGGCGATGTAGTCGATGGGGATGTTGTTCTCTTCCAGTGCACGGATGATGCCGATGTGGGTCATGCCCTTGGCACCGCCGCCGCTCAGCACGAGCCCCACTTTCTGGGCACGGACAACGGACGGCAGGCAGCAGAGGATGCACAGCAGGAACAACAGGACGTTTCTCATACAGTTACGGTTACACAAGTGAATGAATGTCCAAATATAAACAAATGTTTTCAAATTCCTTCCATCAGGCGAAGAAAAAACCATTATTTTCGATGAAAAGGGCAAAAATGGAGGATTTCAGTTCCCTTTTACCGCCTGTTCCGAAGGATGGAAGGGAGCGGCAGGCACAAAAAAGAGAGGGTGCATCCCGAAGGACGCATCCTCTCTGTGTGTATGAAAAAAAGTTGTGTTTGAAGGGGCTTATTTGATAAGCTCGATGCTCCGTTTCACGAAGTTGTTGAGCGCTTCGCCTTTCAGCATGCCGTTCTGCAGCAGGGCCAGGTCGATGAGCTGGCGGACAACCGGGTTCTTGGAGGCGTAGTCGGCCAGGACGGCTTCCTTCTTCGTCTTCAGTTCTTCCCACTTCTTGTCCAGCTCGCTGAGCTCGTCCTTCTCGGCTGTGGGGATTTCCTCGTCCTTCTTGCCTTCGTGGCTCTTCTTCAGGTCGTTGCGGCGCTTGTTGGTGTCGTCCATCGAGAGCTGGATGGGCACGATGTCGGCTGCACAGGCCTGTTCTTCACCGGCCAGGACTTCCTTGACCAGCGGATGGTCGGCGTTGAGCACGAGGTTGAACATGTCGGGCATGTCGCCGTAGAAGCTCATGCCGGCCTGGATGTTGGCCATCTCCTTCATACGGCGCATGTATTCGCTCTGCGTGATCATGACCGGAGCGGCGCCTTCGCCCATGGCCTGTGCCACGACGTAGAATTCCGTCTTGTCCATCTTGGGCAACTGGCTCTTGAACATGGCCGAGAGGGCTTCCTGCTTGGCGGCCTCGAGCACTTCGCTCTTCTTGTCTTCCTTCACGATGAGGTTGTCGATGACGTCGCTGTCCACACGGGTGAAGCGTACCTTGTCGAACTTCTGCTCGAGCATGCTTACGACAGCGATGTCCAGCTGGCCGTCCATCAGCAGCACGTTATAGCCCTTGTTCTTGGCAGCCTCAATGTAGCTGTACTGCTCGTCCTTGTTGTTGGCATACAGATAAATCAGGGTGTTGTCCTTGTCGGTCTGGTTATCCTTGATGAGCGTCTTGTACTCGTCGAAGGTATATTGCTTGCCGTCGGTGTCGGTGAAGAGGGCAAAATCCTTGGCACGGTCGTAGAAGTCTTCCTGCGTCAGCATGCCGTAGTTGATGAAGATCTTCAGGTCGTTCCACTTCTCCTCGAACTGCTTGCGGTCGTTCTTGAAGATGGACTGCAGACGGTCGGACACCTTCTTGGTGATGTAGGTCGAAATCTTCTTGACGTTGGCATCGCTCTGCAGGTACGAACGCGACACGTTCAGCGGGATGTCGGGCGAGTCGAGCACGCCGTGGAGCAGCGTCAGGAAGTCGGGCACGATGCCTTCAACGGAATCCGTGACGTACACCTGGTTGCAGTAGAGCTGTATCTTGTTGCGGTTCAGCTCGATGTTGCTCTTCACTTTCGGGAAGTAGAGGATACCGGTGAGGTGGAACGGATAGTCCACGTTCAGGTGAATCCAGAACAGGGGCTCGTCGGACATGGGATAGAGGTCGCGGTAGAATTTCTTGTAGTCCTCGTCCTTCAGCTCGCTGGGCTTGCGGGTCCACAGCGGGGTGGTGTCGTTGATGATGTTGTCTTCAGCGGTTTCCACCTGCTTGCCGTCCTTCCATTCCTTCTTCTTGCCGAAGGCTACGGGCACGGGCAGGAAGCTGCAGTACTTCTTCAGCAGCGAGGAGATGCGGGCCTCTTCGAGGAACTCCTTGCAGTCGTCGTCGATGTAGAGGACGATGTCGGTACCGCGGTCGGCCTTGTCGCAGTCCTCGATGGTGAACTCGGGGCTGCCGTCGCAGGTCCACTTCACGGCCTGTGCGTCTTCCTTGCAGGACTTGGTAATGATTTCCACCTTCTTGGCCACCATGAAGGCCGAGTAGAAGCCCAGGCCGAAGTGGCCGATGATGGCGTTGGCGTCGTTCTTGTACTTCTCAAGGAAGTCGTTGGCGCCCGAGAAGGCTATCTGGTTGATGTATTTGTCGATTTCTTCGGCGGTGAGACCGATACCGCGGTCGGACACGGTGATGGTGTCCTTGCCCAGGCTGACGTGAACGGTCAGGTCGCCCAGCTCGCCCTTGAACTCACCGATGGAGGCCAGGGTCTTCAGCTTCTGCGTGGCGTCGACGGCGTTGGACACCAGCTCGCGCAGGAATATCTCGTGGTCACTGTACAAAAACTTTTTAATGACGGGGAAGATGTTTTCGGTCGTTACCCCAATGTTACCTTTTTGCATAATTCAATTTGTGTATTATAGGTTGTACTTATTTTTTCTGACGAAAAGGGTACAAAAAAAATGCCAGTCCGCCGGGGACTGACATTTTGTCGGTATGATGGCCGTTTTACGGTCAAAGTTTCTGCATCGTCAGCTGGTCCTTGCCGTCTTCGTGGGTCACGGCGATGGTATCGCCCGGCTGTACACCGCCCGCAACGATCAGTTCGGACAGGCCGTCCTCCAGGTAGTTCTGGAGGGCACGCTTCAGGGGACGGGCACCGAACTGCACGTCGTAGCCCTTCGTGGCGAGGAACTTCTTGGCCGCATCGTCCACCTGGATGTGGTAGCCGATGCCCTCGAGGCGTTCGTACAGGCCCTTCAGCTCGATGTCGACGATGCGTGTGATGGCGTCGAGCGACAGCTGGTCGAAGGTAATGATCTCGTCCAGACGGTTCAGGAACTCGGGCGAGAAGGTCTTGTTCAGTGCCTTCTGGATGACGCCGCGCGAGTATTCGCGGTCGTCCGTGCGGTTCTGGGCGGCAAAGCCCACGCCGCGGCCGAACTCCTTGAGCTGGCGCGTACCGATGTTGGAGGTCATGATGATGACCGTGTTCTTGAAGTCGATGGTGCGGCCCACGTTGTCGGTCAGGCGGCCTTCGTCGAGCACCTGCAGGAGGATGTTGAAGACATCGGGATGGGCCTTCTCGATCTCGTCCAGCAGGACGATGGAGTAAGGTTTGCGGCGCACCTTCTCGGTGAGCTGTCCGCCTTCCTCATAGCCCACGTAGCCGGGGGCGGCGCCTATCATACGCGACACGGTGTACTTCTCCATGTATTCGCTCATGTCGATGCGTATCAGCGCGTCGTCCGAGCCGAACATGTAGCGGGCCAGCTGCTTGGCCAGGTGCGTCTTGCCCACACCTGTCGGACCCAGGAACATGAACGTGCCGATGGGGCGGTTGGGGTCCTTCAGGCCCACGCGGCTGCGCACGATGGCTTTCACTACTTTCTCGATGGCCGTGTCCTGGGCGATGACCTTCTGCTGGAGCACTTCCTTCATGCCTGCCAGCTTCAACCCTTCGGCCTGTGCCATGCGCTGTACGGGCACGCCCGACATCATGGACACCACGGAGGCTATCTCTTCCTCGTCCACCGTCTGCCGCTGCTCCTTGAGCTGCGCTTCCCAGTCGGCCTTCATCTGCTCCAGGCGGGCGGACAGTTCCTTCTCGCGGTCGCGGTAGGCGGCGGCCAGCTCGAAGTTCTGCGACCTCACGGCTTCGGTCTTCTGCAGGCGGGCATTGTCTATCAGGCGTTCCTGCTCCTCGATTTCCTTGGGTGCGCTGATGTTGGTCAGGTGTACGCGCGAGCCGGCTTCGTCGAGGGCGTCGATGGCCTTGTCGGGGAAGTTGCGGTCGCTGATGTAGCGGGCTGTCAACTTGACACACGCCTCGAGGGCGGCGTCGGTGTAGCGCACGTTGTGGTGGTCTTCGTATTTCTCCTTGATGTTCTTCAGTATCTGCAATGTCTCCTCGGCGGTGGTGGGCTCCACGATGACCTTCTGGAAGCGGCGCTCCAGCGCGCCGTCCTTCTCGATGCTCTTGCGGTACTCGTCGAGCGTGGTGGCGCCGATGCACTGTATCTCGCCGCGGGCCAGGGCGGGCTTCAGCATGTTGGCGGCGTCCATGGTACCGGCGGCGGCTCCCGCACCGACGATGGTGTGTATCTCGTCGATGAAGAGGATGACGTTGGGGTTCTTCTGCAACTCGTTGATAATGGAGCGGATGCGTTCCTCGAACTGGCCGCGGTACTTGGTGCCGGCCACGACGGACGACATGTCGAGCATGATGACGCGCTTGTCGAACAGCACGCGCGACACCTTCTTCTGCGTGATGCGCAGGGCCAGTCCTTCGACGATGGCCGACTTGCCCACGCCGGGTTCGCCTATCAGCACGGGGTTGTTCTTCTTGCGCCGGCTCAGGATCTGTGCCAGGCGCTCAATCTCGCGTTCGCGGCCCACGACGGGGTCCAGCTTGCCCTCGGCGGCGGCACGGGTGATGTCGGTGCCGAAGTTGTCGAGCACAGGCGTGTCGTTGGTGGGCTTCTGCGTGGCGGTCCTTGTGGCCGACGGGCCTTCGCCCATGCCGCGCGAGCCTTCGGAGGAAGAGCGCGGCGACGACATTTCCTCCTCGTCGTCATCGTCTTCGGTGAAGCCCATGCCGGCGTTCGGATTGGCCGATTTCATCGTAAGCAGCTCGTAGACGGCCTGGTAGGTGATGAAGTGGTCGTTGAGGATGGTGGCGGCTCCGTTGTTGCCGTCTTTGAGGATAGCCAGGAGCAGGTGCTCCGTGTCGGCCAGCTCGCTTTTCAGCAGGCGTGCTTCGAGCATGCACATCTTCAGGATGCGGGCTGCCGCAGGCGAGAGTATCATCTCCCCGTCGGCGGACAGGTTATGGTTTCCGGTGTCTGTCAGTTGTTCTTCGAGGCACTCCTTGATTTGATTCAAGTTCGCGTCGAGCTTCGTCAGTGCCTCCACAGCCTTGCCCGTGCCATCGCGCAGGATGCCGAGCAGCAGGTGTTCGGGACCGATGATGCCGTTTCCCAGCCGGTTGGCCTCTTCCTTGCTATAGGTCAGTACGTCCGAAACTCTTTGTGAAAATTGGTAATTCATTGATTTACTCCTTCTAAATTTGGGTTATAATCCGTGGCAAAGATAGTGCAAACCGAGAGAAGTACAAAAGCGGAAAACAAAGTTTTCAGCTTTTTACTTCCGAGGTGCCGCCTATCTTATTCAAAGTAGTGCAAACCGAGGGAAGTACAAAAGCGGGAAACAAAGTTTTCAACTTTTTACTTCCGAGGTGCCGCCTATCTTATGTAAAGATACACATTTTTCATGTTATCCATTGCCGTTTTATGGATATTCAACAAATTTTATGCCAAAAATTTCCTCCACCTGCCCGCAACGCTCCTTTCAGAATGCAATCTGACACAAAACCCAGGAAAATGGTTTTCTTGTGCTGCTAAAACGAGCTTCTTGCTGACACCCGTATTTTTCGGAAAGGCGGAAATAGAAGGAATTGGGAGCTGAAAATGACCCTTTTCCAGCCACAGCGTATCTTTTTCGAGGGAAAACAATGCCTTTCCCGAGGGAAAACGTTGCTTTTCCCCAGCCCAAACATACACTCCAAGCTGGGAAAACATGCACTTCAGGCTGGGAAAACATCTACTTTGGCCCGCCAAAGTGCCACTTTAGCTCGATGAAAAGGGGTGTAATGCGCCGAAAAGGCCGTTTCGGGCCTTCGGGAAACAGCTTTCCGCCCCTCCGTTTCCCTCGTTGAAATGTAAAGATTTCGCTATTCTTCTGTATATAAGAAGATAAGCCCTTCCGCGCTTCAAAATTTGCCGCCGAGCCTTACCTCGGTCCGAAAGAAACGATTCTCGGCGGGTTGGAAAGACAAAATGTCAGATTGTCAAATTTGCTTTTTTATATAAGACAGGATGCGGCTCGGCAGAGTCAAATCGAAAAACTTTGTTTTTCATTTGCCTTTGCTCTCGCCTTTCACTATCTTTGAACACTGACAAATATGGTTTTATGGGTAATTCTTTCAACTATATTCTACTGACCGCCCTCCTGTGCCTCTTCTCCTGTGTGGCGGAGCGGAAGCCCGACAACGCCTTTGCGCCGGACCTGCTGGGCGAGGCCGTAGTGGAAATCCGCTATTCCCAATTCGTGGACAGCTTGGAGTATATCCCGCTGGAAACAACCAACGAATGCCTGATAGGAAAGATAAAGGACGTGTATATCGGCAAGGAACGGGTGTTCGTCCTCGACGGCAAGACGCAGAGCGTCTGAAATGAGATACACCTTATATAATATGCCAGGCCTCCCGTACACTTTCCCCCGAGCCACGCACGTCGTCATTCCGTCCACTTCCCTTCTGAAACTTTCTCCCCGAAATGTTTTCGTATGTCGTAAAAAAGCAGTACTTTAGCGTGGTTTTTCACGAACCGTGCAATGTATAATTAATAATCTTTTTAAATGCTTGAACAAGACAGAATTATAAAGATTAACATCGAGGAGGAAATGAAGTCATCGTACATTGACTACTCCATGTCGGTCATTGTTTCGCGTGCCCTTCCGGATGTTAGAGATGGTTTTAAGCCCGTTCACCGAAGAATTCTTTTCGGCATGATGGGATTGGGAAATACATCGGACAAACCTTATAAGAAATCGGCCAGAGTGGTAGGTGAGGTGCTGGGTAAGTATCACCCGCACGGCGACTCGTCCGTCTACGGCGCACTGGTGCGTATGGCACAACCGTGGGCCATGCGCTACATGCTGGTGGACGGTCAGGGCAACTACGGCTCGGTGGACGGCGACAGCGCGGCGGCCATGCGTTATACGGAGTGCCGCCTGCAGAAGATTGGCGAAGACATGATGCAGGACATCGACAAGGAGACCGTCGACATGCAGAACAACTTCGACGACTCTCTCCAGGAGCCTACCGTGATGCCTACACGCATCCCGAACCTGCTGGTGAACGGTGCATCGGGCATTGCCGTCGGAATGGCCACCAACATGCCCACGCACAACCTCTCGGAGGTAATCGACGCCTGCGTGGCCTACATCGACAACAACGACATCGAAATAGAGGAGCTGATGAACTACGTCAAGGCTCCCGACTTCCCCACAGGAGGTTACATCTACGGCATGAGCGGCGTGCGCGAAGCCTATCTGACGGGACGCGGCCGCGTGGTGATGCGTGCCAAGGCCGAGATTGAGACCGGACAGACGCACGACAAGATTGTCGTTACTGAGATACCCTACGGCGTAAACAAGGCCGAGCTCATCAAGAGCATCGCCGACCTGGCCAACGAAAAGAAAATCGAAGGCATCTCGAACGCCAACGACGAGTCCGACCGCGAAGGTATGCGCATCGTCATCGACGTGAAGCGCGACGCCAACGCCAGCGTAGTGCTGAACAAGCTCTACAAGATGACGCAACTGCAGACGTCGTTCGGCGTGAACAACGTGGCACTGGTACACGGACGTCCGCGTCTGCTGAACCTGAAGGAACTCATCAAGTACTTCGTGGAGCACCGTCACGACGTGGTAATCCGTCGCACGCAGTTCGACCTGCGCAAGGCCAAGGAACGTGCCCACATCCTGGAAGGCTTGATTATCGCTTCGGACAACATCGACGAAGTGATCCGCATCATCCGTGCCGCCAAGACGCCCGCTGATGCCATCACGGGGCTGATGGATCGCTTCCAACTGACTGAAATCCAGAGCCGTGCCATCGTCGAGATGCGTCTGCGCCAGCTCACCGGCCTGATGCAGGACCAGCTGCACGCCGAGTACGAGGAAATCAAGAAACAGATAGCCTATTTGGAGGAAATCCTGGTGAACGACGAGCTTTGCCGCAAGGTCATCAAGGACGAACTCATCGAGGTGAAAGAGAAATATGGCGACGCCCGCCGCTCCGAAATCGTATATGCTTCCGAGGAATTCAATCCCGAGGACTTCTATGCCGACGACGAGATGATCATCACCATCTCGCACTTGGGCTACATCAAGCGTACGCCGCTGAGCGAGTTCCATGCGCAGAACCGCGGTGGGGTAGGTTCGAAGGGCTCCGACACGCGCGACGAGGACTTCGTGGAGCATATCTATCCGGCCACGATGCACAACACCATGATGTTCTTCACCCAGAAGGGCAAGTGCTACTGGCTGAAGGTGTACGAAATACCCGAAGGCTCGAAGAACTCGAAGGGACGCGCCATCCAGAACCTGCTGAACATCGACTCCGACGATGCCGTCAATGCCTACCTGCGCGTGAAGAACCTGAACGACCAGGAGTTCATCAACAGCCACTACGTGCTGTTCTGCACCAAGAACGGTATCATCAAGAAGACCCTGCTCGAGCAGTATTCCCGTCCGCGCCAGAACGGTGTGAACGCCATCACCATCCGTGAAGACGACCGCGTCATCGAGGTACGCATGACCAACGGTGACAACGAAATCATCATCGCCAACCGCAACGGACGTGCCATCCGCTTCCACGAAAGCGCCGTACGTGTCATGGGCCGTACCGTAACGGGTGTGCGCGGCATGACGCTCGACGAGGACGGACAGGACGAAGTGGTAGGTATGGTTTGCATCAAGGACCCTGAAACAGAAACCATTATGGTGGTATCGGAGCAGGGTTACGGCAAGCGTTCGGACATCGAAGACTACCGCAAGACCAACCGCGGCGGCAAGGGTGTGAAGACCATGAACATCACCGAGAAGACCGGCAAGCTCGTGGCCATCAAGTCCGTGACCGACGAAAACGACCTGATGATCATCAACAAGTCCGGCATCACCATCCGCCTGAAGGTGGCCGACGTGCGCATCATGGGCCGTGCCACGCAGGGTGTGCGTCTCATCAACCTGGAGAAGCGCAACGACGAGATCGGTTCCGTCTGCAAGGTGACTTCCGAGCCTGAAGAGGATATCGAGGAAGAGACGGGAACAGGGGAGAACAACTTGCCCGAGAGCAACGACGATTATGCTGAAAACTCTGAAAATCAAGATACAAATGAATAAGAATAGACAACATATTTCTAATTTAAACTTTTCTACAATCATGAAAAAAGTATTATTGTCAGCAGCCTTACTGCTTGTGGCAAGCTTTGCTTTTGCACAAGAAAAGACAGTCAAGGAAGCTAAGAAAATTGCCAGTGCAGTACAACCGGACTTTGCAAAGGCTGAAGAACTGATCAACCAGGCTTTGACAAATCCTGAAACAAAGGATCAGGCAGAAACCTGGAACGTAGCCGGCTTCATCCAGAAGAGAAGAAGCGAGAAGGAAATGGAGAACGCTTACCTGAGAAAGCCTTACGACACTCTTCAGGTTTACAACAGCGCACTGAACATGTGCCAGTACTACTTCAAATGTGATGAACTGGCCCAGATTCCCAACGAAAAGGGTAAAATCAAGAACAAGTACAGAAAGGCCAATTCGAGCGCCATTCTGGGCGAACGCGGCAACCTGATCAACGGTGGTATCCAGTACTACAACATGTATTTGGACGGCGAGAACAAGGACTATGGAAACAAGGCCCTGCAGTTCTTCGGTACATACGTTGACATTGCAGGAAGCCCCATGTTTGCTGAGAATGAAGTGGTTAAGGCTGATACGTTAATGCCGCAGATCGCTTACTATGCAGCTATGGTAGCCACTCGTCTGGAAGATTATCCTGCCGTATTGAAGTATGCTCCGTATGCCAAAGACGACAAGGAAGTGGGCAAGTATGCCATGGAATTCATTTCTTCTGCCTTGAAGGCACAGGGCGATACAGCCAAGTGGGTCGCTTCTCTGCAGGAAGGTGTACAGAAGTATCCTGACCACCAGTTCTTCTTCGGAAACTTGATTGACTACTACAGCAACAACAACAAGTATGACGAAGCCACTAAGTTTGCCGATGACATGCTCGCTAAGGATCCGAACAACACGTTCTATCTGTATGTAAAAGGCTATCTGTACCACAACCAGTACAGCATGCTGAAGGACCAGAAGAAGGATGCCGAAGCTGCTGCTGCCTTGGATAAGGCTATCGAATTCTACAACAAGACAGTAGAAATCGACCCGAATTATGCTGAAGCTTATTCTAACTTAGGTTTGGTTTACTGCCTGCAGGCTCAGGATTTCTCTGAGAAGGCTACAACCGATGTGAATGATCCCAAATACAAACAAGATCAGGAAACACTGAAAACTTTCTATGAAAAGGCAAAACCGAATTATGAGAAGGCAAGACAACTGCAACCCGAAAAGAAGGAATTGTGGCTGAACGGACTTTACAGAGTTTACTACAACCTGCAGATGGGGCCTGAATTCGAGGAAATCGAAAGCCTGATGCAATAAGGAAACTTTTGCTTGAAGCATAAGGATAAAAAAAGTCCCCGGCCCAGATTTTACATGGGTCGGGGACTTTTTCTTTTTTGGCACTGCTCTTATGTACTGCTTCAAAAGTATGGATAGGCGAGCCAAGTATCTTGTTTTGAGTATTCTGCTATTACATATTAAACATAATCGTGATTATTTCCTTTTTATGCGTGTTTTGTTTCTATCAGCTCGGTCGTCCGTAGATAACCAGCAACGGCGTATCGGAATGGAAAATCATCTTTCGTGCTATTCCTGGATTGAACAACCGCGAGAAGATATTTCTTTTATAAGAAGCCAGTGCGATGACGTCAATGTGATGCGACTTGATATAATGGTCGAAATTGGTCAGGAAATTATCGTTCTGCACAACATCGTATTGGATTTCGAGGTCGGGATATTGTTTATGGAAATATTCCTTGATACCTCCAAGTTTAATCTCGTTCCATGTATCCTTGGTGTCGGACAAATGAATCAAAGACATCGAGAACTTGAAGTCCTTCAGACTTTTGATCAGCAGGTCGAATGCAATGAGGTCGCGTTGGTCAAAGTTGGTGATGAAGGCAAATCGTTTGGCTTCGGACAACTGTTTGATAACGGCCCTGTCAGGAATGGCCAATACCGGCGTACGTGCTCTTTCTATTACTTCGGCCGTTACGCTTCCTATCAAGTCAATGTCTTTCTGATCTTTGCCACGGGTTCCCATAATGATGATGCGCGGTCTGATTTCCTTTGAATAGCGGATAATTTCTTCTTCTGGTATGCCTTCGCGTAGCGTACAGGTATATTGGATGTCGGGAAATTCGCCGGATTCCACTTTCGCCTTAATCTTCTCGGACAAGGAATTCAGGTCTTTATGGACTCTCTGCAAGATTCCCTTGACATGTTCTTCGTCACCATGGTGGTAATTGAAGATGTCGCCATACGGCAGTGATGTGGCATAAATCGGTGTGAAATAGACATGTAGCAGTACGACTTCGGCACCTACATGTTCGGCAAACCGGAAACCGAATTCGCAGGCTTTCAGCGAATAGCTGGAGAAGTCTACGGGTATCAGAATCTTGTTGCTGGTCGTAGCGACGTGTGGAGCTTTTCCACCTGCCACTTCTTCGGACAACCAGGCAGAACTCTCCGTAATCTCCAGAGCACGCGGCAGGTCACTCTCCTTGATGCGCACACGAACACCCGAAGAGACAACCGGCTGAATCTGGTTGATGTTGTGAATGTAGGTCTCAATACCTTCATTTTCAAGCACATTCTTCAATATTTGCGCTTTGGCATACGTCAGGATGGCGAGGGTTACTAATTTGTCTTCCATATCGGTATCGTTTATCTGTTAATATTCCGGTCTTATAAAAAATAGGCACGAATTACACTGATAACACGGATTGTATGATCCGCGAAATCCGTGTAGTCCGTGCCTATAAGGAAGCTGCCGCTGCTTTGAAGAACTCTTTTCTCAAAGCGGACAAGAAACACTTCAGGCTTCTACGGGTTGTTTATTTTCATTGGCTATTTCATCCAAAATTTGCAGAGCTCTGTCGAGCACAGTCGTGTCGTCGATCATAACCAGTCCGCCGTCTGGTCCCGGCTCCAGATGAATGCCTACGCTTTTGCCTTCCTTGAAGTTGTGACCGCCGAAGAAGTTTCTTACCGTGTCAACGCTCAGACCTAATTCATCGGCGATTCTATGCATGCTTCCTGTGGGTAAAGAGTCTTTGATTTTACGCAACTCATTAAATGTTATTGTTCTCATATACATAAACTTAATGGTTAATACTCTGTTTTTATTGTTATCGCGGTATAAACTTAAGGAAAAAAAAAGATAAAACAAACTTTTTCCCCTGTTTTTTTATCATTTTGCCAATAAAAAAAGCCCGAACTTCCTTTTCTTATGAGGAGGTTCAGACTTTTCAAATAAAAATGTAAACCGGATGTGTCAGATGACTTCGACGGTGGAAGTAGGCACCCACCCTACCTTACCGTCTTCCAGACGAATTTCTTTCCACTCACGCATGCTGTTATCCTTAATTTCGACCTTCCGGCCTTCGTGCAGGATGAAAAGGCTGGTACCGCTTTCGCTGGGAGTGCTGCGTACAGTGACGCTCGGCGATAGGATGATGGCATCTTTCCGCTCGGTGAGGTAACTTTTCTGTGTAGAAGCGAATATATTGGCCACAATGACAACAATCAGAAATACGATGGTACCGGCAAATCCTGTTTTTTTCCATTTTACCTGTTGAGTAAAGAAAAAGACGGAAAGGGAAACGAGCAAAAGCAGGAAAGCTACAATGGCCGTGCGTGCCCAGGCGTCCGAACTTTGACAATTGATGAGTGACTTGATCCAGGTTACGAAAAATATTTCGGGAACCGGTTCCACCTTGTCTATCGCCTTGGAACGGGCGATTTCCAGATTGGCACGTATGTCCGCATTGCCCGGACTTAACAGCAGGGCTCGTTCGTAGTTCAGAATGGCCCGTGCAATATTGTCAGCTTTATAGTAGCTGTTTCCCAGATTATAATATATCTCAGCGGATTCTCCCTGTTGCAGCAGACTTTCGTAAATCTGGATGGCTGCTGCAAAGTCGTTGCGGATGTAGGCGCTGTCGCCTTCCGCCTTAGTGGCATTGCTGATTTGCTTGGCTGCCGAGAATTCCCGCTGCGTTACCAGTGTGCTGTCCGCTTCGGCCGTAGTTGCGGTACTGTCTGCCGGCTGAATGTCATCTTGAGCCCATACGGCTGCCGATGTCATCAGAATGAGGGTAAATATCCATATTTTTTTCATACTGTGTACTCCTCTCTTAATGTTTGATAGAATTTTCCATTTTGCTGATTACCTCGAGCGAATCGGTGTAGACCTTATCCATGGCCTGGTTGGCGTCACCCGGTGCGAAGCGGGCGAATTCACAACTGTTCAGGGCGTTCAGGAATTCCTTGATCAGGTCTTCGGCCACACCATATTTACGTAGTTCTTCCTCGATATTGTCTTTGGACAACTGGGATACCGGAATGCTCAGCTTGTCGCTGATGTATCCCCACAGGGCTTTCAGCACTTCATCGTAGAAAGCGTCTTTCTCATTGGCGGCCAACAGCTTTCCGGCCTGTTTCATACGCTTCACGGCTACCTTGTTGGCTTTCTTTGTGCGTACCTTTGCGACATTGGCATTAGCGGCAATCTGCTTGCGGTATATCAGGAAACAAGCGATAAAAATCAGTCCCGGTATGATGTAGAACAGCCAATATCCCATGGAACCGAAGAAGTATTCACCCTTGGGAGACAGCTTCACGTCATTCTGCTTGATGAAGCGGATATCTTCGTTCAGCACCTTCAGATCCTCCTTGTTGGTGAAGTTGGCAATGGTCTGACTGGCATTTCCTGCCCCCTTCTCCACTTGTACGGTATATTCTTCGGTGGTCAGCGTCTTGTACGAACGCGACTTGATATCGAAGTAGCTGAACTTGATCGCCGGAATCTTATAGGTACCTGCATTTCTCGGAATAGCCAGATACTCAATCACTTTATTTCCGGAAAGTCCTGCATTGGTCAGTCGGAACTTGCTGTCCACTTTCGGATCATATACTTCGAAGTCTTCCGGGAACTTCACTTCCGGCTCTCCAACCAGCTTCAGGTTTCCTGTTCCTGAAATGACCACTTTGACCGTAATGGCATCGTTGGTCTTGACCTTCGTACTGTTGATGCTGGAAGAAATGTTGAATTCCCCTACTCCTCCGCTGAAGTCGGCCGGCTTGCCTGCCGGAAGTGGTTTGACATCAATGGTCAGCTTGGGAGTCATCAATGTTTTCTTGATCTGGATGCTTCCTGCGCCACCATTGAAGAAGGCCTCGAACGGATCGTCTATAGCATCCATCTTTTCAATGGAAGCGTCAAAACGGGCGGCATCGATGGTCAATTTGCCCGACTGTTGTGGGAAGAGTACAAACTGGCGGTAGATGGTGGAGTGATAGTTACGTCCCTTGTAGTGCTCCAGTCCCCAGCGGCGGTCGTTGGGAAGCTCCACTTCCTGTGAATGGAACCCTTTGAAATCGGGCAGTTTCACGTTGTCGAACCCTCTCAGATCAACTACGGTATATATCTTGTAAGTCAGCAGAATGGCCTCCTGCTCGTAGGCAGTTGTCTTGCTGGCAGTAGCAGTGATAAACAGATCGTTGTTCGAAATAGAGGTACCGGACGAACTGCTTCTGCTTGTACTTTGGGCGTTTCCGCTCTGTGAGCTGTTAGCCTTGTCAGCAGGAAGCACCTTGATCTTCACTGAATTGGACAGCATCTGATCACCATTGGCCGTGATGGTAGCCCCTGGAATGGTATATTCGCCTTCCTTTTGAGCCAGCAGGATGTAGGTGAATGTCAGGGTTTCCGTTGTATTGCCGTTGATGCTCTGCATGCTGTATGAACGGCTGGGACCCATCAATACATCAAATCCTTTTATGGAAGGCGCCCGGAAGTTTTTCACTTTCTGCGTATTTACCGTGTAAGATAGCCTGAACTGGTCGCCCACGGCCACAGCATCCGGTGCCGATGCGGTGAAAGTCACCTTATCATCGGCGTATGCCTGCACGGTCAAGGCGAGCAACGCTATCCATAAGCAAACTATTTTTCTCATATATTACTTGTTGTTTTTTAATTTACCAATCTTTTTCCAGTCGGTTACCCTTGATAACCTGCTGTTGCTTCTTTACTTTGTCTTGCACATCCTTCTCATCCTGCATGACAGAGTTCAGCAACTGCTCGGCATTTTCTTTGGACATCTGGTTGTCCTGCTTCTGTTGCTGGGGAGGTTCCTGCTGCTGGTTATTGTTCTGGTTCTGTTGCTGATTTTGTTTTTGGTCCTGCTTTTCCTCCTGTTTCTGTTGGTTTTGCTGGTTCTGGTCTTGATTTTGTTGGTTTTGCTGTTGGTCTTTCAGCAATTTCTGTGCCAAGGCCAGGTTATAGCGGGTTTCGTCGTCTTTCGGATTGTTTCTCAACGATTGCTTGTAGGCTTCAACAGCCTTCGCATAATCCTTCTGCGACTGGAAGATGACCCCCATATTGTGATAAATCTGTGCCAGATTGGGTTTGCTTTTCTCCACCTTGGCAGCTCCGGCATACTGTTCCATGGCTTCTTTCAGCTTGTTCTGCTGCATCAACGTGTTGGCCAGATTGTACATGGATACGGTCGATTTCGGATTGACCTCCAATGCCTTCCGGTAGTTGACCTCCGCATCTACATATACGCTGTCGTTGTAGAGGCGGTTTCCTTTTCGTATCAGGTCGCGCTCTGCCTTCTGGGCCTGGGCAGCAGTTGCTACAGCCAGCAGGCAAACAATTCCGATATATTTATGATATGACATACTCATTGCTCCTTATTCTTGTTCGAAAATAAATGGATGTTCTTGAACCGCGGATTCTTGCGTTCCAGAATCAGCATTTCGGCCAAAAGCAGAATCAGGATAATCCACGCCACAGCCTGAAACTGTTCGTTGAATTCCGTATAGACTTTGGTTTCCACATCAGCCTTGGCCATTTTGTCTATTTCACGGCTGATGGCTTTCTGGGCATTGTTGCTATTGTCTACCCGTACGTAAATGCCGTTGCCGTTCTTGGCTATTTCCTGACACATCTGCTCGTTCAGACGGGTTACGATGACGTTACCTTCCCGATCGCGACGGTAATCGTTGCTTCCTTCCACCGGAATGGGAGCGCCGTCGGGAAGTCCCACACCCAGTACGTTGACCTGAATGCCTTTGTCCGCAGCCTCCTTGGCAGCTTCTACAGCTCCTCCTTCGTGGTTTTCACCGTCAGTTATCACAATGACGGTACGCCCCACCCCTTCCTGTGGAGTAAAGCTCCGGGTGGCCAGATTGAGGGCAGCACCGATGGCCGTACCTTGTTTGGATATCAGTGACGGTTCTATGGTTTCCAGGAACATCTTGGCCGAAATGTAGTCGCTCGTGATAGGCAGCTGGGTAAAGGCATCGCCCGCAAAGACAATCATACCCACCTTGTCGTTCTGCATCTTGTCCACCAGTCTGGATACCAATCGTTTGGCTTTTTCCAAACGGCTGGGCTGAACATCCTGTGCCAACATGGAGTTCGAAATATCCAGTGCAATCATAACTTCCACTCCCTGTCTTTTCACCGTTTCCAGCTTGGATCCGAACTGGGGCCGGGCCAGCAATACGGCGAACAAGCCGATAGCCACCCATACAATCCAGAATTTTATGTCGGGACGATACTTGGATACATCCGGCATTAACTGGGCCATCAGTTCCGGATCGCCGAACTTACGGATGGCCTTGCGTCTCCTATAGTTCGAGTACAGGTAGAAAGCTGCCAACACAGGCAACAGCAGCAACAGGTACAAATATGCAGGTTCTTCAAATCGAAACATATCTTTTTCTCTTTATCTACGTTTTCTTTTTATCACTTTACGGGGGCGTCCACACGTTCCATTATGGAATCTTTTTCAAAATGGTGTTGCGCAGAAGCACCTCCAACAAGACACACAGGAAGGCAGCCAATGCAAACCAGCGGTATTCTTCCTCACGCTTGCTGAACTCCTTCACGTTCAGTTTCGTCTTTTCCAGTTTGTCAATTTCCTCATAGACTTCCTTTAACTTAGAGTTACTGGTGGCCCGGAAATAATTTCCGTCCGTGGTACCGGCAATCTGCGTCAAGGTCTTTTCATCAATTTCTACGGGAATATTGACGTACTGCACCGTTCCACCTACCGGATAAGGATAAGGTGCCGTTCCGTTGGTTCCCACTCCGATGGTATAGACACGGATGCCGAAACTTTTGGCTATCTCGGCTGCCGTCAGCGGAGAGATGTCTCCACGGTTATTCGTACCGTCGGTCAGCAGGATGATGACTTTCGACTTGGCTTTGCTGTCCTTCAGGCGGGTTACGGCATTGGCAATACCCATACCCACGGCTGTACCGTCTTCAATCACTCCGCACTTGATGTCCTTGATCAGATTCAGCAGTACGGCATGATCTACCGTCAACGGGCATTGGGTGAAACTTTCACCTGCAAACAGGGTGATGCCGATATTGTCATTGGGACGTCCGTTGATAAACTGGGCTGCCACATCCTTGGCCGCCTCCAGACGGTTGGGCTTCAAATCCTCGGCCAGCATACTGGTCGATACGTCGATGGCCATCATGATGTCTATACCTTCTATCTCACTGTTTTGCCAGCTGTCCGTGGTCTGAGGGCGTGCCAGTACCAGAATAATCAGAATCAGACTGGCCACCCGAAGCACAAACGGAGCATGCAGCAAATAATTCTTATAACTTTTGGGCGTATGTGCATATACACGGGCATCAGAAACTTGAAGAGTCGCTTCATTATTTCTGCGTTTCAGTATATACCATACAATATAAGGTATAAGCAGCAGCAGTAAAAATAAATATTCAATATTAGCGAAAACCATGGTTTCTACGTTTTAAGCAAAGTAATTATACAACTCCTTACAAATATAGACCAAAGCCCAGACAAACAAGCCCGCCATGACTACGGCACCGGCACCCAACAGCAGTTTGGTCTGCAGTGAGCGTTTCTCCACAATGGTGATTTCAGTCGGTTGCGGTTTGGCGTTTTCGTCCTCCTTTTCTTTGGTTTCATTGATGAAGTCAATGGCATTGAGCAAGTTGGCGTCGTTCTCGTTCATCAGCGGGTTATGCTTGGCAAATTTTACCAGGTCGGCCGTCTGGAACAACTCCCGCAAGTCGGCCAATGCCTCCTTGTCATTCGTTTCCAGCAGCTTGTCTATGATTTCAGTAGAAGTCATCTCAAGGGCATTGAAGCCGAAACGTTCCTTGATATAGGTACGAAGAGCATCTGTCAACTCTGTATAATATTCCTTCGGCTGTCCTTTCTGCCATACCTTCTCCTGCTTGATGCGTTCGATTTCCTTCATGGCTACCTGATGGGGCGGCAGTTTGGGCTCTACCTTCACTTTGCGGATAATCGGTTTGTTGTCACGGATGCGCTTGACCAGATAAATGGCTGCCAGCAGGAACGGTGCCAGTAACAGCACGCAGGCGATGAACAGATACCAGTCTTCCCATGCAAAAGGAGCCTTCATAATGGTTTTGGGACCGAAGAACTGGTCGGGATGCAGTGTGTCGACCGGAACTGAATATACCTTGAGAGCCAATGCTTTCGAACGATAGGTCTGGTTGTCCACCATCACTTCCATGGGAGGCAGATAGTAGAGGGCGGAGTCAAAAGACGTCACCGTATATTCTTGTGTAATCAATGCACGTTTTCCGTCATTCAGTAACTGTGTGTCGGGCTTGGCAATATCCACAATTTCCACTCCCGTCACCAGCGTATCCCTGAAGGCTGGAAATATAGCCCTTTTGTTGGCATCGAGCGACACTTCCAGTTTGACTTTCGCTTGCTCGCCAATCAGTATTTGAAGGGAGTCGATGCTTGCGTCCACTGTTACGGACTGCGCATGCCCTTTTCCGACAAATGCCAAGGCCAAGGCTATAGAAAGCAAATATCTTTTCATTGTTCTATTCTTTTAAGTAAACATCCATTTGTACACGCCCGGAGCGTCAGCTTCTTTGGGCGAACAGTGACATCAGCGCCTTTACATAATCCTGGTCAGTCCGTACCGACACGTTGTCTACGTTGCTTTTGGTGAACGTTTCGCTCAGTTCATTCTGCCTCTTCACCCACCATTCGTGGTGTGCTTGGCGCACAGCTCTCGATGAAGTGTCAATCCACTGTTCATGACCCGTCTCGGCATCCTTTATCTTCATCAGTCCGATGGCCGGAAGCTCTTCCACGCGGCGGTCGTATACCTGGATAGCCACCACGTCATGCTTTCGGTTGGCAATGGTCAGGGCATTCTTGAAGCTTTCCTGGTCAATGAAGTCCGAGAGGACGAACGCCGTACAACGCCGTTTCATGACGTTGGTCAGGTATTCCAGTCCCAGCCGGATATTGGTACGCCGGCTTTCTGCATGGAAATCAATCAGTTCACGGATGATGTACAGGATATGCTTGCGTCCTTTCTTGGGCGGAATGAACTTCTCAATCCGGTCAGAGAAAAAGATAACACCAATCTTATCGTTGTTCTGTATGGCTGAGAATGCCAGTGTAGCAGCTATTTCCGTCACCATATCCTTCTTCATCTGTTTCACCGTACCGAATTCCAAACTGCCGGAAACGTCTACCAGCAACATGACCGTCAGTTCGCGTTCCTCTTCAAAAACCTTCACATAGGGTTTGTTGAAGCGGGCAGTCACGTTCCAGTCGATGTCGCGTATGTCGTCGCCAAACTGATATTCGCGTACCTCAGAGAAAGCCATACCCCTACCCTTGAAGGCCGAATGATACTGGCCTGCAAAGATGTTGCTGGACAATCCGCGCGTCTTGATTTCAATCTGACGGACTTTCTTCAATAGTTCTGTAGTTTCCATTTGCAAGTCTCAAAAATAATGAATCCATGAAGATGTAGACACCATTTTACAGGACACATCTTCATGTTTGAAATAATCAGGAAGGCCCTTTCCCTGTCGGTCGCAGGACCTTCTCATATTCTTGTCTGAACCTGTTGCGAAGCCGGATGCATCAGGGTACTTCTACCTTGTTCAGAATCTTGCTGACGATTTCGTCCGAAGTCAGGTTGCTGGCTTCAGCCTCGTAGGTCAGGCCGATACGGTGACGCAATACGTCGTGGGCCACGGCACGCACATCTTCGGGAATGACGTAACCGCGACGTTTGATGAAGGCATAGCTGCGGGCTGCCAGTGCCAGGTTGATGGATGCACGGGGCGAACCGCCGAATCCGATCATGTCCTTCAGTTCCTTCAAGTCATATTTCTCCGGATAACGGGTAGCAAATATGATATCAACAATGTATTTCTCGATCTTTTCATCCAGATAAACCTGGCGAACCACCTTTCTGGCCTCAATAATTTCTTCCGCCTTCAGAATCGGACGTACCTGATTTCTGTCTCCATTGATATTCTGGCGGATAATCAGTTTTTCTTCTTCCTGTTTCGGATAGTCGATGATGACCTTCAGCATGAAACGGTCCACCTGGGCTTCGGGCAGCGGATAGGTTCCTTCCTGCTCGATGGGGTTCTGAGTTGCCATTACCAGGAACGGTTGCGGCAGTTGGAAAGTCTCGTTACCGATAGTCACCTGGCGTTCCTGCATGGCTTCCAGCAAGGCGCTCTGTACCTTGGCCGGAGCACGGTTAATTTCATCCGCCAGTACGAAGTTGGCGAATACCGGACCCTTCTTCACCTGGAAGCTTTCGTCTTTCTGGCTGTATACCATGGTACCGATGACATCGGCCGGCAGCAAGTCCGGCGTAAACTGAATACGGCTGTACTGCGCGTCAATCAGCGATGCAAGGGTTTTGATTGCCAATGTCTTTGCCAATCCCGGCACACCTTCCAGCAGCACATGACCGTCGGAAAGCAGACCGATCAACAAGGATTCTACCAAATGTTTCTGACCGACGATGACTTGGTCCATGCCTGTCGTAAGGTTGGTGATGAAAGCACTTTGTCTTTCAATCCGCTCGTTCAGTTCGCGGATATCAATAGTTTCAGCCATAAAATCTGTATTTTTAAAGTTTAAATTTCTGTTTTTTGTACCGACATTCAGTCAGTTTGTTTATTTGCTCCCAAAAGTACGGCAATAAATTAACCATACCAACTAATTTTTATTAAAAAAGAAGTCCAAACCTTTAGTTTAAACTAAATTCAGACAGTTTAGGATACCTCAAAAAAAGAAGCAGTAAGATTCTTACCGCTTCTTCACCAGTTTGGGTATCCGGATGGTCGTACCACTGGGTACGTTGTTCGGATTCTTCAATATCTTGGCATTGTGTTTCACCAGATATGGCCACAAGGCCTTTGTACCATAGAATTTGAGCGAAACCCGGGTGAGGGTTTCTCCTTCCTGAATGGTATATTCCGTTTGGGTGCCTTCTATTTCGTAGTTCACCGAGTCCGGCACGAAAGGCTGTCCCTTCTTGGCATTATTTTTTTCTGTCACTTGTCCGTTTGCTGCAGGACGTCTTTCTTTTTCCGGCTGGACGGGAGTCTTTTCCGCTTGTTCCTTGCCTGCAGTAACCTCAGTCGAGTTTACCGTATCAGTCTTCACAGGCGCTATCGTATCAGTAGCGATGCGAGGAGGCGTAACGGATATTCCCTCTTCGACTGCTGGCTCGTTATGTTGCCCATCAGCCTCTTGCATGTCTGGCAGATAGAGATAGCCCACTACCCCGCCACATGCCATCAGGATGAAGACCACTATTCCTGCCAGCCATTTGGATGCTTTTCCCGAAGTACGGTTGTTGTTCGGTGTAGTCTCTGCATCAACTGCAGGTTCAGTTTCTGGCTTTGGTTCCAGTTCCGGATGAGAAGTCACGGGTATCTCCTCCGTTTTGGGAGCAACTGTCTCCTTAGGCTCTTCCGCAGGCGTTTCAGGTTCTTTTTCTTTCACATTTTCCGGTTCAGCAGGACGATTCTCTGCAGGTTCCTCACCGCAAAGCTGTTCGTCTTTCGGACGTTCGTCCACCGTCTGTTCTTCTTCAGCAGGCATTGCGACCGTTTTCGGTTGCTGCACTTCCTGGGAAGACGTCATGTCCGTTTCTGCTTCTCCGTCAAAATCATCTCCATTGTCCTTTTCCACCGGTGTGTCGTCAAACTGTACATTCTCGTTCAGAACCACTGTCTCAAAGTGGGCGAACGGCCGGTTGATGATTTCTTTCAGTGCTGTGTCCGGAGTGAACGATATTTTGTTATGTCCTTGTATTTCAATTCTTTCTCCTGTATTGACGTCGATACTTTCCCGACTGTCCACCTCGATAAGCTTGAAAGTACCCAGCCCCTTCACCTTGACATACTTGTCCTGTTCCAGCCCCTCTTCAATCAGGGTGAAAAATGCCTTGACAAAGTCTCCCGCATGTTCGGGCTCCATGCCATGCTTTTCGACAAGCAGGTCGGTCAGGTTCTGTATGTTTATTTTTTCATTCATTCTACTGAGGGCGTTGCTTGAACTTTCCTTTGAGTAAGACACTGGGTTTGTACGTCAACACCAATTTTGGGGGTACCAGCATACGTTGTTTGCTTGTCGGATTCACGGAGATGCGTTCGGATTTCTTTTTCACTTCAAACGTTCCAAAGCCCTGTATGGCTACGGCATTTCCCTCCTCCAGCTGCCGGGTCATGACCGACAGCAGCGAAGATACCAGTTCTGAAGTGTCTTTCAGGGTATACCCCAGTCTTTTGGACAGTTCTGACGTAAATTCTTTATTGTTCACAGGTCGTTGTTCCTTTTTGATGTTAGCGGACGCTATATTAACAATTTTTCTTCACATGGGCAATATCTTGCCTGAAAAAAGTCAGACAAGACGCCCAAAAAGGTCGAAATCATCGGAATCGACGATTTCCACGTCATAAAATTGGCCGATTGTCAGGTTTGCTCCCTGCTTTTCGATCAGCACTTCCGGATCCACTTCCGGTGAGTCAAATTCCGTCCGTCCCACATAGTAATCGCCTTCCAGTCGGTCGATGATGACTTTCATCCGCTGTCCTATCTTGGCCGCGCTCAGTTCGGCAGAGATGCCACGCTGAATTTCCATCAGTTCGTCCAGACGTGCCTGTTTCACTTCCGGTGGAATGTTGTCTTCATAATGGGCGGCAGCATACGTGCCCTCCTCTTCCGAGTAGGCAAAAGCCCCCATACGGTCGAAGCGCACCTTGCGGACAAATTCCTTCAGTTCCTCGAAATCGGCCTCCGTCTCTCCTGGATGCCCCACCATCAGTGTGGTGCGCATGTGGATGCCCGGTACCTCCCTGCGAAAGTCCTCTATCAGTTGATAGGTCTGTTCCTTGGTGACGTTTCTGCGCATTTTCAGCAGCATGTTGTCACTGATGTGCTGCAAGGCGATATCCATATATCGGCACACGTTGGGACGTTCACGCATCACGCGGAACAGCTCCGTCGGAAAATGAGCCGGATAAGCGTAATGCAGCCTGATCCATTCCACACCCGGAATGTCGGCAATCCGTTCAATCAGTTCGGGCAGCATCTGTTTCTGATACAGATCCACGCCGTAATAAGTCAGTTCCTGTGCGATGACCTGGAACTCCTTCACTCCCCGGCCTACCAGATACTTCACTTCTTCCAGAATTTCTTCCATGGGGCGCGAAATGTGTCTGCCGGTAATGATGGGGATGGCGCAGTACGAACACTTGCGGTCGCATCCTTCCGATATCTTCAGATAGGCATAATGTTCCGGCGTAGTCAGTACCCGTTCATTGTGCAGTTCCTCGTGATAAGCCTTGCCCAGGTCGTCCAGCAATTCTTTCCAGTTGAATTTGCCGTAAAACTTGTCCACTTGCGGAATCTCGATGGCCAGTTCCTTCAGGTAGCGTTCCGAGAGGCATCCCATGACATACAGCTTCTCGAGCATCCCCTCCTCCTTGGCCTGTGCGAATTCCAGAATCATGTTGATGGATTCTTCCTTGGCATCGCCGATGAAACCGCAGGTATTGATGACAGCTATTTCGCCATGCGGATGTTCGGCGTCGTGGGTCACGTGGTAACCGGCTTCTTCCAGTTGTCTCAACAGATGTTCCGAGTCCACCAGGTTCTTGGAGCAACCCAGTGTGATGATGTCTATTGTCTTTTTCTTCATTGATTGTCTCCGAACAATGATTCAACAAACTCCTTTTTGCGGAACACCTGCAAGTCTTCCATTCCTTCACCCAGCCCGATGTACTTGACGGGAATCTTGAACTGGTCCGAGATGCCGATGACGACGCCTCCCTTGGCCGTTCCGTCCAGTTTGGTCACGGCCATGGCGGTCACCTCCGTTGCCAAGGTAAACTGCTTGGCCTGTTCGAAGGCATTCTGTCCCGTCGATCCGTCCAGTACGAGCAGCACCTCGTTGGGAGCGTCGGGTACCACCTTCTTCATCACGTTCTTTATCTTGGTCAGCTCGTTCATCAGTCCCACCTTGTTGTGCAGACGTCCGGCTGTGTCAATGATGACGACATCAGCCTGGTTGGCCACCGCCGAACTCAGCGTATCAAAAGCGACAGAAGCCGGGTCGGCTCCCATCTTTTGTTTGACGACAGGCACTCCTACCCGTTCGCCCCATACCATCAGTTGCTCCACGGCTGCGGCACGGAAGGTGTCGGCGGCACCCAGCACCACCGATTTCCCGGCCTTCTTGAACTGGTAGGCCAGTTTACCAATGGTGGTAGTCTTTCCCACTCCGTTCACACCCACCACCATGATGACATACGGCTTCTTGGTGATGGGAGCTTCAAAGTCGTCCACGTCACTGGTATTGTTCTCGGCCAGCAGGCCGGCAATTTCGTCACGCAGGATGTGGTTCAGTTCCTGCGCGTTCATGTATTTCTCGGTCGCGGCTCTTTTTTCGATGCGTTCAATGATTTTCAACGTAGTGTCTACGCCTACATCCGATGTGATGAGCACCTCCTCCAGATTGTCCAGCACTTCGTCGTCCACCTTCGATTTACCGGCGATGGCACGGGCTATCTTGCCGAACACGCTCTCTTTGGTTTTGGACAACCCCTTGTCCAACGTCTCTTTTTTCTCTTTTGAAAAAAAACTAAAAAATCCCATAATCGTTTCTATAATGCATTATGCTACAAAGATAGTGAAAGGTGAGTGGAGAGGCAAACGAAAAACAAAGTTTTTCAGTTTGACTATCCCGAACCGCATCCTTTACAAACAAAAAATCCTCCCATCGGTATGAAACCGACAAGAGGATTTGGGTATGAATGATGATTGTTGAAATCTTATTTCTTGAAAAAGTCTTGTACCTTTTCGTTCGGAACCATCTGTTCATCGAAGATGTAAGCGCCGGTCTTCGGAGACTTTACCATCTTGATAACCTTTGTATATGCACGACCCTCTTTTGAGCCCTCGTGCAAACTTGCTACTGTTTTCTTTGCCATGGGTTATGCGTATTATTTAATTTCTTTGTGTACTGTCACTCTCTTCAGGATCGGATTGTACTTCTTCAGCTCCAATCTTTCGGTAGTGTTCTTTCTGTTCTTTGTAGTGATGTAACGAGAAGTTCCCGGCAGACCACTGTCTTTCTGCTCTGTGCATTCCAGAATCACCTGTACTCTGTTTCCTTTCGTTTTCTTTGCCATATTCTAAGTCTCCTCTAGTTTTTAACCAATTACTTTAATGGTTTTCCAATCACAATAACCCTTAGCTACGGCTTCATTCAGGGCAGCGTCCAGGCCTTTCTTGTTGATGATGCGCAGACCGGCGGCACACAGGCTCAGGCTGATCCAGCAGTCTTGTTCTACATAGTAGAATTTCTTTGTAAACAAGTTCAAGTCAAAGGTTCTTTTTGTTCTTCTCTTTGAATGTGAAACATTGTTGCCAATCATGGCTTTTTTTCCGGTAATTTGACAAATCTTCGACATTTCTATCTTCTTTTTATAGTTTTTATCTATGCCTATTTCAAACAGAGCGCAAAGTAAGCACTTTTATCGTTAACTACCAAGCTTTTCGGAGAATAATTCGTTGTGAAATAACAATTTTTCCTTATTTCACGAGTTCTACGAGTAAATCCAGCGCATTTTGAACTGCATTCTGCACGTTTTTCTCCCGTCCGTTGTCACCGGTCTGCATGGTGGTGATCATTTCAGTTTTATAGGCAACGGCTATCCAGATGGTCCCCACCGGCTTTTCCGGCGTCCCTCCTCCGGGCCCGGCAATGCCCGAGGTGGCGATGGCACAATCGGTTTTCAGCGTTTTCATCGCTCCGGCCGCCATTTCCATCACCGTCTCCCGGCTCACGGCGCCATGCTTTTCCAGCGTATCGGCCGCTACCTCCAGCAGATTCATCTTCACTTCGTTCGAGTAGGCCACGATGCTTCCCTTGAAGTACTCCGAGCATCCGGCCACCGAAGTAATGGCGGCGGCCACCCGTCCTCCCGTACAGCTTTCTGCGGTGGAAAGGGTCAAATTCTTCGCCTGGAGCAGCTTGCCCAGTTCTTCTTCCGTCTTCATGTCACGTTCGTTTTATTGAAGGGTTACACGCGAATAGGCCGGTGCCTCCATCGGGCAGAAGTCCTTGTCCTGATACTTGAAGTAGCCTGTAATGGCAATCATGGCCGCATTGTCAGTGGTATAGCTGAATTTGGGGATGAATATCTTCCATCCGTATTTTTGAGCATGTTCCCTGAAGGCGTTCCGCAGCCCGTTGTTGGCCGATACACCGCCTGCCACAGCCACCTCTTTTATATTATATTGTTTGGCGGCTTTTCTCAGCTTGTCCATCAGGATGTCCACAATCGTCGCCTCCAGCGAAGCGGCCAGGTCCGTCTTGTGATGTTCGATGAAATCGGGATCCTCCTTCACCCATTCGCGCAGGGAGTACAGGAACGAAGTCTTCAGTCCGCTGAAGCTGTAGTCCAGCCCCGGGATATGCGGTTTGCTGAAGCTGAAAGCCTTCGGGTTTCCTTGGCGTGCCAGCTTATCGATAATCGGTCCTCCCGGATACCCCAGCCCCATCACCTTCGAGCATTTGTCGATGGCTTCGCCGGCTGCGTCGTCGATGGTTTGTCCCAGGATTTCCATGTCATTGTAGGCCTTCACCAGAATGATTTGGGAATTTCCGCCCGACACCAGCAGGCAGAGGAAAGGGAAAGTCGGCTGCTCGCTCTCTTCACCTTCCACTTTAATAAAGTGAGCTAACACGTGCCCTGTCAGGTGGTTGACGTCAATCATCGGTATGTCGAGCGAACGGGCAAACCCCTTGGCGAAGGAAACGCCTACCAGCAGCGAGCCCATCAGTCCCGGCCCCCGGGTAAAGGCTACGGCGCTCAGTTCCTCCTTGGTCACTCCAGCCCGTTTCAGTGCCTCGTGTACCACGGGCACGATGTTCTGTTGATGGGCGCGTGAGGCCAGTTCGGGCACCACGCCTCCGTATGCTTCGTGCACCGCCTGGCTGGCCACGACGTTCGACAGCAGGTAACCGTCCTTGATGACGGCTGCCGATGTGTCGTCGCACGAGCTTTCTATTCCCAGTATAATTGTACTCATAAGTGTTTATTTACGTTTAAGCACTGCAAAAGTAGTGATAAAAGTAGTATGGATAATGTATTATTTCATATTTTTGTTGGCTGAATATAATAATTAACGGCCTATCGGAAGACTGAAGCAGACAATACGTTGGGTGGTTGGTATCCTCATCAGCTTCTATATCGTCATCACCCTGTTGCTGAACATTCCCTATGTCCAGCGTCAGCTTTCTGTGCTCGTCACCCATGAGCTGGAAGCCCTTCTGGACACCCGTCTCCGTGTGGGGCGCATCAGCCTCGGCTTGTTGAACCGCATTGTGGTGGAAGATTTGCTGGTCGACGACCGTTCTGGCAAAGAGATGCTCAAGGCCACCCGCCTGTCGGCCAAGTTCAACCTTCTTCCTCTCCTGAAGGGGCGGATTTCCATCAGCAACATCCAGTTTTTCGGATTCAACATCCGGCTCGAAAAAGCCACTCCCGAAGCGGCTCCCAATTTCCAGTTTCTCATCGACACCTTTGCTTCCAAGGACACCGTTCCCAAGGAAACGCGCCTCGACCTGCGCATCAATTCTCTGCTCATCCGCCGTGGCCGCTTGTCCTACAATGTCCTTTCCGAGGCGGAAACCCCCGGCCGTTTCAATGCGGGGCACGTCAACCTGAGCGACATCATTGCCAGCATTTCGCTGAAAGCTTTACGTAACGACACCATCCATGCGGCTGTCAAGCGCATGAGTTTCAAGGAGCAGTCTTCCGGTTTCGAGCTGGACCGTTTGGGTTTGGAGGTTATCGGCAACGACAAGGGCATGCAGATAGCGGGGCTCCGCATCGACCTGCCCCGTACCGACCTGCAGATGGACACCATCCGGATGGAGTACGACAGCCTGGCCGCGCTGAAGGATTTTGTCCATCAGGTACGTTTTACCTGCCGCCTCCAGCCTTCGACGCTCACCTTGGGCGATTTGTCGGCTTTCGTTCCGGCCCTGAAGCCTTTTTCCGATCCGCTCCAGCTCGAAGCCGAGGCCGGAGGGACCGTCGATGCGTTGAACTGTCCGTTGCTCTCCGTTTCTTCCGGCGACCATTTTGTCCTGCAGGGCGACGTGTCGTTTCAGGATTTGTCCAGTGGCGGCGACGCCTATGTGTTCGGCAACCTGTCCCGTCTGTATGCCGATCCCGAGGGAGTGGCATTCTTTGTCCGCAATCTCAGTAGCCACTACACCGGTGTCCCTCCCGTTCTCCAGCGCTTGGGCACCATCAGTTTCCGTAGCGAGCTCTCCGGTTATTTCACCGATCTGGTAACCTACGGAAACATCCGCACCAACCTGGGCGTCATCCGCACCGATATCAAGCTGAGTTCCTATACCGAAGCAGACCGTCACATCCTCTCCTATTCGGGCGACATGAAGACCAGTGGTTTTCAGTTAGGTCGGCTGACGGGCAATGCCAAGTTGGGAAACATCACCTTCAATGTCAAGCTGGACGGCCGCCATGCCGCCAACACCTATCCGGCCATCACGGCCAAGGGACTGATATCCTCCATCGACTATAGCGGTTATACTTACGAGAATATCACCCTGGACGGAGAGTATCGCCACGGAGGTTTCACGGGTGGGGTCAGGCTGGAGGACGAGAATGCCTCGCTGGCTCTCAACGGTACCATCAATGCCGTCAGCAAGGTACCCACCTTCAATTTCCTGGCTTCCGTCAATCACATTCGTCCTCATGCCCTACATCTCACGAAAAAATACGAGGGAGCCGAATTTTCCGTTCGTCTGAAGGCCGACTTTACCGGAGGCTCCATCGACGAGATGGACGGCGAAATCAACATCGACAGCCTGGAATACACCTCCCCGGAAAACTCTTATTTTCTGGACAACCTCAAGCTGGTGGCCAGCCGTTCGGACGACCATCGCAAGCGCCTCGATTTCATTTCCCCCTTCCTGCGCGGCAATATCGAGGGCGACTACTCCTACCGCACGCTTCCGGCCAGCTTCCTCAATATTCTCCGGCGGTACTTGCCGGCCGTTCTCCCCACGTCCGGAAAAAAAGAAAAACTCCCTGAGACGGCCAACAATTTCGGCTTCGACTTTCATATCTACGACACCGAGCTGCTTTCCAAGGTCTTTGGCATCCCCTTGACTGTCTATACCCATTCCACGTTGAAGGGATATTTCAACGACAAGCTGGGCCGGATTCGCATGGAAGGCTACTTCCCCCATCTTCGTTATGGCAACAAGTTCATCGAGTCGGGCCTCCTTCTGTGCGAGAATCCCAGCGACTGTTTCCATGCCCGTGTCCGCTTTACCAACCGTCATGCCGACGATGCTGTCAACGTTTCCCTGGAAGCCCGTGCCCAGAACGACAGCCTCCAGACGGTTCTCAATTGGGGCAACAACGGTACCGTCACCTATAGCGGCCAGCTTTCCGCCACCACCCGCTTCATGCGCCACCAGCTGGAGGAAGCCACCGGCAAGACCGTTTCCCGCCGTCGGCGCAAGGCACCTGCTCCCGTTCCGGCTCTGAAGACGGTGGTCGACATTCATCCCACCGACGTCATCCTCAATGATACCCTTTGGAATATCCGTCCCTCCCAAGTGGTGCTCGATTCCGGCCGGGTGTACATTCACGACTTCCAGTTCACCAACCGGCGTCGCTACCTTCATGCCGACGGCATCGTTTCCGACCGTCCTCAGGACACCGTCCGCCTCGACCTGCAGCAGATCAATATCGGCTATGTGTTCGACATTGCCAATCTGGGCGTCAATTTCCAGGGAGAAGCCACCGGTCCGGCCTATGCCAGTGGAGTGTTGGGCACTCCCGTCATGTCTACCGACCTCTTCATCCACAACCTGGGTATCAACGACGGCCTGCTGGGCGATGCCAATATCCACGGAGAATGGCACCACGACGTGAAGGGCATTTACCTCGATGCCCGCATCCGTGAGGCCGACATCGCGCGTACCCGTGTCCACGGCTTCATCTACCCCATCAAGCCCACCAGCTCGCTCGACCTGCAGATCGATGCCGACAGCACCAACCTCCAGTTCATCCATTATTACATGCAGAGCATCACGCCCCAGTTCTCTGGCCGTGCCACCGGTCATGTACATTTCTACGGCAAGTTCAAGGCCCTCACCATGGAAGGCCGTGTCTACGGCGACGCGTCCATGAAGGTCGATGTGCTCAATACCACCTTCTCCGTCCGCGACAGTATCTACATTGCCCCGGACGGACTCACGTTCCGCAACAACCGCCTCTACGACACCCAGGGCCACCAGGGCACCATGAGCGGCTATCTCCATTACAACCACTTCAAGGACCTCAACTACCGTTTCAACTTCGATGTCAGCAACATGCTGTTGCTCAACACCCGCGAGTCGGCCGATTTCCCCTTCTATGGAACCGTTTACGGCACCGGCACCGCCAGCATCGCCGGCAATGCGGCCGATGGCGTCAACATCAACGTCGCCATGAGCACCGGTCACAACTCCAACTTTACGTATATCAAGGACAATGTCACTTCGGCCGTGTCCAACCAGTTCATCCGCTTTGTCGACAAGACTCCCCGCCGTGCCGTGCAGGACAGCGTCCTGGTTTCCATCTACGAGCGGGCCCGCCGCGAGATGGCTGCCGAAGAAGAACAGCGTAGTTCCGATACCGACATCCGCCTGAACCTCATTGTCGACGCCACTCCCGATGCCACCATGCGCATCATCATGGATCCTGTAGCGGGCGACTATATCAGTGGCCGTGGTTCCGGCAACATCCGTACCGAGTTCTACAACAAGGGCGACGTCAAGCTGTTCGGCAATTACACCATCAACCAGGGAGTCTATAAGTTCAGCCTGCAGGAAGTCATCCGCAAGGACTTTGTCATCAGGAGCGGCAGTTCCATCACCTTCAACGGTGAACCCCTCAATGCTACTCTCGACATCCATGCCAACTATACCGTCAACTCCGCTTCGCTGAACGACCTCATTCCCAACGCCAGCACTTTTGTGGACCAGACCAATGTCAAGGTCAACTGTGTGATGGACCTCACCGGCCAGCTCACTTCGCCCAACATCAAGCTCGACCTCGAGCTGCCCAACGAGCGCGACGAAGTGGAAGCCCTTGTCCGCAACTACATCCCCACCGACGAACAGATGAACATGCAGATTCTCTACCTGCTGGGTATCGGCAAGTTCTATCCTTCCGAAACCTTCGGCACGGGTCAGAACTCCGACATGATGTCCAGTGTCCTCTCCTCCACCCTGTCCGGCCAGCTCAACAATGCCCTTTCCCAGATCATCGACAACAACAACTGGAACGTCGGCACCAATTTCAGTACCGGCGAGAAGGGCTGGACCGACATGGAGTTCGAAGGCATGCTTTCCGGCCAGCTGCTCAACAACCGCCTGCTCATCAACGGAAACTTCGGCTATCGCGACAATCCGTTGGCCAACACCAACTTCGTGGGCGACTTCGAGGCCGAATGGCTTGTCAACCGCTCCGGCGACATCCGCCTGAAGGCCTACAACGAAACCAACGACCGCTATTATACCCGTACCAACCTCACCACGCAGGGCATCGGCATCATCTTCCGCAAGGACTTCGACAAGTGGAACGATCTGTTTTTCTGGAAGAAGTGGAAACTATTCCAGCTCAAGCAGCTGCGTCCCAAGCAGGACGCTCAGCCGGCTGTGCCCGACACCACCTCCACCCGCTGATTTCCGTTTTCCACCTCGGAATAAGACACAAAAAAAGGGCGTGTCAAAATAGAAAAGGATAATCAAGACACAATGTCATCCTAAACGAAATGAAGGACCTCAAAACACAACAAACAGTTGCTTTCAAGATCCTTCACTCGTAGCCCGTAGCTTGTAGCTCGTCACTTGTAGCTCGTAGCCCTTCACTCGTAGCTCGTAGCTCGTAGCCCGTAGCTCGTCACTCCTTAATACGAGCGTGCGAAAATCACGCGGCAGGCCGACGGTTTGCCCGTCACCATGCACTTGCCCGGCTCCTTGTCGCCCGGCACGAACGAGTCGAACGGGATGCAGCGGATGGTCGCCTTCGTCTCCTCCTTGATTTTCTCCTCAGTTTCGGTCGTTCCGTCCCAGTGGGCCAGAATAAATCCGCCTTCCTCAATCTTTTCCTTGAATTCGTCGTAGCTGTCCACCGTCGTGATGCGGCTGTTGCGGTATTTCAGTGCCTTCTGGTAGATGTTCTGCTGTATCTCTTCCAGCAGGTTCTTTACATATTCCTCGATGCCGTCGCACGAGCGTGTTTCCTTCTCCAGTGTGTCGCGGCGCATCACCTCTACCGTGTTGTTTTCCAGGTCGCGTCCGCCCATCACCAGACGAACCGGCACACCCTTCACTTCGTAGTCGGCAAACTTGAAGCCCGGACGTTTGTTGTCCGCGTTGTCATATTTCACCGAGATGCCCATGGCCTTCAGCTTGTCTACGATGCCGGCCACCTTCTGGTCAATCTTCTGCAGCATCTCCGCATTCTTGTAGATGGGGACGATAACTACCTGTATCGGTGCCAGGTGCGGCGGCAGTACCAGGCCGTTGTCATCGGAGTGCGTCATGATCAGCGCGCCCATCAGGCGGGTCGATACGCCCCACGACGTAGCCCATACATACTCCAGCTTGTTTTCCTTGTTCACGAACTGCACGTCGAAAGCCTTCGCGAAGTTCTGTCCCAGGAAGTGCGACGTACCGCTCTGCAGTGCCTTTCCGTCCTGCATCATGGCCTCGATGGTGTACGTGTTCAGGGCGCCGGCAAAACGCTCGTTGGCCGATTTCACACCCTTGATTACCGGTACGGCCATATACTTCTCCGCAAAGTCGGCATATACGTTCAGCATCTTCACCGCTTCGGCTTCGGCCTCCTCTTTTGTGGCGTGGGCCGTGTGTCCCTCCTGCCACAGGAACTCAGCCGTACGCAGGAAGAGGCGCGTACGCATCTCCCAGCGGAACACGTTGGCCCATTGGTTGCACAGGATGGGCAGGTCGCGGTACGAGTTGATCCAGTTCTGGTACGTATTCCAGATGATGGTTTCCGATGTCGGACGGATGATGAGTTCTTCCTCCAGCTTGGCTGCGGGGTCCACTACCACGCCGCCGCCGTTGGGATCGTTCTTCAGTCGGTAGTGTGTCACCACCGCGCATTCCTTGGCGAATCCCTCCACGTGTTCGGCTTCGCGGCTCAGGAACGATTTCGGAATCAGCAGCGGGAAGTAGGCATTCACGTGTCCCGTTTCCTTGAACATGTTGTCCAGCTGACGCTGCATTTTCTCCCAGATTGCGTATCCGTAGGGCTTGATTACCATACATCCGCGCACTGCCGACTGTTCTGCCAGGTCGGCCTTGACCACCAGTTCGTTGTACCACTGCGAATAGTTTTCGCTGCGTTTGGTCAGATCTTTCAGTTCTACTGCCATATCTATATTGTCTTTTAAAGTTTCCTTTTTCAGCTTGTCAATGTCAATCAGGGTGCAAAAGTACGAATTTCCGCCGAAAAAACCACATTGAACGATGAATTGACGATTGAAAGTTGAAAAAAACAGAAAAGGCCGCTCCTCCGATGCGGTTTCGGGGGAACGGCCTTCCGTTCAGGCGGCGGGTCAGATGGCCTGCCCGCCTATCACACCGGCAATGGCGCTGGCCACTGCGATGATCACTTTCAGGAGCATGCTCCAGATGGACGATTTGTTACTGCTCATTCTTTTTCATTTAAGGTTAGACAATTCGGCGACAGTTCACTCGCGTTTTTCGGGTTCCACCCGTTCACCGTCGTTTTTACAGCGGCGATTCATCCTGGCCGTCTTCTCCCGTTCCGCCGCCCGGCGTACCGCTACCGCCGCCACTGCCGCCGTCGGCCGCATCAGCATTTTCGTTCCAGCGCTGGAACTCCACTCCCTGCAGCAGGGCACGCGTCACTCCGATGGCAGCCGGACGCTTGTATTCCGGTGTGAACAGACACTTCAGCGCCGTCACCTGGTTGGGGCTCACCTCCTCCGGTGTCCTCACCCCCTTCCCTTTCGAGCTGGCCTTCATGGTGAAGGTGCCCAGTCCGTCCAGCCGTACGCTGCGGCTGTTCAGCAGGTAGTTTCTCATGACCGACAGCAGGTTTCTCACCACGTTGTGCACGTCACCTTCCGTCAGCGACGATTTCTCCGCGATTTCAGTCGCCATGGTTTGCGTGTCCACCACCTTGCCCAGCTTCTTCAGTGTCAGGTGATACAGTTTTTCTCCTTCCTTCGTCGCTACTTGCGACTGTCTTGCTACATAAAACAAAGGCATCGTTATTTCCTTTCTTTCTTTAATGGTTATACATCATTTTTCGTTCTCATTGGTGTTGATCAACGATGCAAAGATGGAGAGTAAGCATTCGAATAAATGCCCCTTTTAAACCTTGAGGTTTGGTTGTAGCTTTGC
>ERZ780167.565-NODE-565-length-37365-cov-9.986599_pt1 | contig 37365 bp, 31 predicted proteins | sample MGYA00510982_ERZ780167 | MGnify/ENA primary metagenome ERZ780167 (study PRJEB29588, sample SAMEA2146107) | human gut metagenome | biome: human gut; feature: human-associated habitat; material: faeces | place: Denmark | collected 2008/2010 ... | reverse complement strand
GATTGCATTGGTTGGAAGTATTTCCGCTGATGCAATCTTTTTTTGTGCCTGGAAAATAGAAAATTCCTCAAGAATGATTAAATAATTCCTCAAAATCTTGCATATTATTATATTTCTTCATATATTTGCAGGGTTAATTAAAAGCATACTATTATGAAAGAAAAAAAATATCATATAGATTTGCATGAGGGTGAGAATATGGTAGCTGAGCCTGCGCCAACTCATCGTGTTTCGGTGATGGAGCATGCTGTGCCTATGCCGATGAGTGGTTTCGAGAATCATAAAGAGGTTTTAGATGAAATTCCGGAGTTGGGTAATCATTTCTCCTGGGAGAGTTTGATGGAGAGCATTGAGTATTGTAAAACCATTGCGGATGATCCAACGAAGTGGGAGCCATACGATGATTTTAAAGAACGTCTTTATCAGGATTTCCCATGGCTAAAGTAATTTTTAATGGTGCTCCTGATTTTCCATACCAGCTGCGAGGCGCTAATTTCATGAATAATTTTAAGTTGATTTATTATTATCTCGAAAAGATGGATGAAGTTCATTTCGTAGATATTTGGGATATGAGAAAGAACCCATCCAGCTTTTGGAAACAAGAAGAATAACTTATAAAAAGCAAAAAATCCCCAGTTATCCATCAAAGGATAAATGGGGATTTTATTATTTATCAACCTTTCGGGAGCTTATAACCTTTGCAGCTTTACTTCATCAACTCAAGACCTGCCTCGAACTTGGTGGTCTTGCCCATCAACTCTGGCAACTGCTGTACAATCGTCTTGACCATTCTGCCAAAGCCGTTCAGATCGTCATCACCGAGGCTCTCAACCATTTTAACAAGAACCGGATTAGATGCCAATTTTGTAGCAAAATCCTGATCCAGATAGAAGAATGCAGTATTGTTGTCGTTGAAACGAACGTTTACAGGAACACCATCCTTGAAAGCTTCCAGAACTGCACCGATGGCTGCCTGCTTGGCAGGATCTGTGATGGTGCCGGCAATCTTTTCATTGTTCAGGAATACGATGATCTGATTCTCATCTACAATCTTATATGTTGCATAGCCTTCAGCAATCTGCCAGTTTGGAGTGGCAGGTGCCTCTGTATTTGTTTCGCTTAACTTAGCTTCTGCATATTGAGCGATAATCTTGCCATCTGCAGTGAATGTTACAGACTTCAAGAGGTTTGGCAACAACTGGTTGACCCGGCTTTCTGCCATCTGTGGTGCCATAGTTGTAGGGATAATACCCATGATAGGAGGGCAGTCTGCTGCAGTTTCCCAATTCATCTTGAATGAACCTTTCCATGCCGAAGCATCATCAGGATTGTCTGTCTGATTGCCATTGTCGTCATACATGGTTACAGGCTCGAGATTCCAGGTTGCAAGAAGCTTGGAAACTGCTGGCTTTTCTGTGCTGTTGCCTGCATTGAATGTACCATCAGCTGTCTTCAGTTCTACGCTGATGTTCTTGTAGTCTGCAGAAATCTTAGCAGTGAAATCTACCGTCATTGTGTTGGCATTTTCTGTAGCCTTGGTTACATTGTCATTAATGGTCGCTGTTCCCTGACCTCTCAAAGTGTAACCATCCAGTGCAATAATGGTTGCCTCTGGTACGTTAACAGTTATCTTGCCACTCTTGTCTGTCAAAGTTACCTTGGCAGTTTGATTTCCAGCCTTTTCGATATTCATATCGAAATCTATGAAGTTATAATCTACTTCGCCATCTTCTGTATCAAGCTCCTGGCCCCAGACATTGTAAGTACCTGCCTTAAAAGTGTCCCATACTGTAGGATCATCATCATCGCTGCTACAAGCGGTGAAGAAGCCAAGGGTGCAAACCATGGCCATCAAATAAATAAACTTTTTCATTGTTTTCTTTTTTTTATATTAATAAATATTGATTCTCTCTATATATAACAATGTTCGCGTACATTATATAATATCTTACTTCAGCTGATACGTGATGCCGATGCTGCCGTAGATAGGATACATCGTCTGCTCGATGGTCTCGAAATCTTTCTTGAAGATACCATTTAAGCCCCAGCTCAGGTCGGCGCAGATGCCCCAGCGGTTGTTCAATCGCCAGTCTATTCCGAAATCTACGCCCACCTGCCAGTTGCGCATGTCATCGCTGAAATCGTAATCACCACGCTCGCCTTCGTCATGCCCCAACTTTACCTTCTGTCCGGTAGGATCGCCCTTAGGATGACCTTCCTCCTGGCGGCGGAGGTAACCATCGTATGCCCAGCCCTCAAACTTCTTCGAGGTAACATAACTTACGTATGGACCCAGCTTGAAGCGGAGATTATCGCATACATCGTAGGTAGCCTGAAGCGGAACGGTGATGAGACTCATATCCACCTTGGTCACTACATCGCCCGTAAAGATGCCCTGCAGCTCCTCGCCGCCACGAACTATCTTCATATAGTAGTTCTTTACGCCCGCATCGGTCTTCATGCCCTTGTTCTCGAAGCGGAGTCCGCCCACGAATCCCCAGTTTCCGGAGAGTGGGTGATAGGCATCCACGCCCAGACTGAAGTTAGGGCGAAGGGTGTAGCTGTGAAGCGTGCGGATGGTGGCAGGCATGCCGATAGGGGCGGTGCCGCCCAGATTATACGCCACGCGTGCCTGATACTCATAGCCGTGGAGATATTTGTTCCAGGCACTATTCTTGTCTCCTGCCCATGAAGCAGCGCTGCATGCCAGCAGGAGTGCCAGTACTGTTATCTTTTTCATTTTTCTTCTTATTTGCAAATCAGTTTGAAACTATCCACCCAGAGAGTGCTGCCTACAGCTCCCAGGAAGTTGGCGCCATCAGAACTGGATGAGCAGACGATGGTGAGACTGTAGCCGCCATTCTTCAGCTTCACGGGGTCGATGGTCTTGCCGTAGGACTGATAATCGAAATCTACGCTGAAGTGATGCCATTCCGGCGTGTTTCCGATAGCAGTCTTGCCGTTGTCATCGCGGGTTTCGCCTACCAGTGCGAGAGCCACTATCTGCTTGCTGCTCTGTACGTTATCGCCATAGAGCACTACTGCATCTCCATTCTCATCGATGTTCTCGTAGAGCACGGCGTAGATGGTTCCGTAGTCATGTCGGTTCAGCTCGTTCATATCCTTGTCGGTGAATTTCTCGCCAGCCTGATACTTGTACCAGCCTTCCAGCTTTTCCGGTTTGGCGCTGAAGCTGAATGGGCGACCGAACTTGGTAGCCTTCATCGCATCGTGCAGGGCATCGGTGGCATCAAACTGTCCGATGAAGAGGTTGCCGGCAGCAATAGGCTTGTGTACCATATCAGCGAGCTTGCTGGTGCGCTGGGTGGTGAGCTTCACGCCCTTGCTCTGATAGCCGTCTTCTGTCATCACGGTAGGATATTCCTCCGGTTTTGCCGATGGGTTGCTGATCTTGAATCCCGGGTTTCCGGTAGCCCAGATGTCGAGTTCTTCGCCGTTCCAGTTTTCCTTCCAGTTGTAGTATCCCTTGTTGAGGTAGGCGTTTTCGAATTCGAATTCAAACTCCTTGCTCATGGTAGTCTGACCCTTCTTGATGCTCACCTGATAGGTGCGGGTCCACTGCTTGTTTTCTGATGTAACCACGTATGTAACAGGACCTTTGGAAAAATCGTGCACACTTCCGCTTTCCGGCTGGATGGTGGCTCCCGGGGTGAGTCGGAACATCGGTGCCTGCTTCTTGAGACTGGCGAATGGCTTCATGGTGAATTCTATCTTGTCCTGGTCGCTCTGCACGTTGACGAGCGTATCCGATGCGTTTGTGAACCACAGCTTCAGCCAGCTTCCTGGGTGGATGTATGCCTGTTCGATGTCGCATTCGGCATTGAGAGGCTCATCCTTGAAGCATGATGTCAGCGAGAGGATGCTGGCAGCCGTAAAAGATGCAATTATAAATTGAGATAAAACCTTTATTTTCATTCTGTAAGAACTTTTATTGTCAATTGATATATAAATCCGTTGGCAAAGATACGATGAAAACTTGATAATGCCAAATATTTTTCATTTTATTTAACTAGTTTACAGTGAAAATGAGTATATTTGTTCGTTTTTTGAATAAAAAGAAACGCTCTGAACCAAGGGGCATTGGTGGAAAGCTGAAAGATAAGAAGGGCAAAAGCTTCTTGTAATCAAAGCCTTTGCCCTTTGCAGAATGAAGCCCTCTTTTCAGAGTGAGGACCTTTTCAGAATGAAGCTCTCTTTTCAGAATGAGGACCTTTGCTGAGTGGACTCCCGCTAGAGTCCCATCTGGCCGCCGTTCCCGTCGTCGGTTCCGCCTGAGGTGTTGCCAGAGTTATCGCCTGAATCAGTCTTGCCTGAATCAGTCTTGCCGGAATCGGTGTTGCCCGCATCACCGGTGTTTTCTCCCGACCCGATGCCCGTGTATTCGGTCATCTCCTCAGCCTTCACGCCTTTCAGCATGTTCTTCACGCGCTTGCCCTGTTCCATCTCGGTGGCAGGCAGGAAGATGACGTGCATGCCCTTGATGTTGGCACTGGTAAACTTCTTGGCACTGTCGGCTGGGGTGGTGGTGAGACCCACCTTGAAGGAACCGAAGCCGTCGAGCACCACTCGCTTGCCGTCGGAGAGGCCGTAGCCGATCTCGGTTTCCAGGGCATTGATCACTGCGATGATGTCTGGCTCGGTCAGGGTGCATCGCTTGTTGATCTTTCTGGCAATCTCCTTGGTGTCAATAACACCGTCTACTACTGCTCGTCCATAGACCTTACCCTTGGTCTTGGAGTTCTTGCGGTTGTTAACTACTTTTCTGTACTTTACGCTCATAGTATTAAAAATTTTAAAGTTTAAAAAATAAAATGTGTTTTGCTTTTTAATTCAGCCCAGGACTTGTCTTTTTTTACAGCCCTGGGCTGTTTCCCAATTTCTTCACCAGCTTAGTTCACGGTATTGGCAAACCCCAGTGAGGTTGCGATAGCAGTGAGTACAGCCAGTGCGATTTTGATGATGGTCTTGATAGTGTCTTTTTTCATAGTATTAGATGATTTGAAATGTTTGGTTATTTCAGAGTCTGATGCCGGTTGGGCCGTCGCATGGTATAGCTTACGTGCAGCCAGCGTTTCTGTGGTTGTCCGCGCGGTTCAAGAATCATCTGGTCGAAGTCGCAGTTCTTCCGGATGAATTCCATGTACTTCAGCAGCACCTCGCTGTTGGTGACGAAGATGTCTGCAGCCTCGCCCAGTTCGTGCTGACTTCCGATAGCTCCTCCCACCTGCAGATTAAGCAGGTGGCACCTGTAACCGCTGGTGATGCGGATAGCTCCGAACTGTCGGCGAAGAGGCTCCAGGATCTTCTCACATAGCGTGGTGAGTCTTACCACCACGATGATGTCATGTGGTGTATTATCAACGCCATTTTTCATGGCAGTGCCCGATTTGGTGAATTCCCCGAGGGCGAAGTGGGGTGAGAGTAGCATCTTCTGCATCTTCTCGTTTTCCTGTTCTGTGTATTCCATAACTATGTCAATTAAAATTATTTATACTTCTGTGTTTTTCTTTCTTATTATTTCTGATGCAAAGATACAACATTTTTCCTGTTTTTGCAATAGGTAGAGGGTTGCAGCAAGGGTTGTCATCGGGGTTGTTTTGAAAAAGAAAACCGCCTGTGGGCAAATCGGATGTCCACAGACGGTTTTTCTTTATGATATACTATACTTTTTTATTTCTCGCTCTTTACTCGCAAGAACTTATCTACCATCATCAGGTTGCTGAACTTGAATGATGGCTTGCATGCCTTCCTGGTCTTCAACTTGATGGTGAAGAGGTCGTGGGTGCCTTCTACCGCAGGCTGTTCACCGATGTTGACGAAGGTAGGGTAGATCTGCTTGCTGCCGTCAGAGTGGAGGCGGTCCTTGGAGATGTTCTCCATCTTGCCCATATCCTTGACGTCGATGCCGATGAACTCGAAGTCGGTGGCATTGTATGGCAAGGCAAAGCTCAAGGCATTGAGAGATACGAGATCCTTGCCCTTCACGGTGAGGGTGATGACGTCGCCTGCCTGGTATGCCTTCTTGTCGGCTACGAGCGAGATGCTGCCTGCAACAGGAGCCACCTGCTTGCTGCTTACACCGCTCTTCAACTGGGTGGCAACCACTGAGATGTCGTAGGCATCAATCAAGCCGTTGCGGTTGATGTCACCATTGCTTACATAGCCCTCGAAGTCCTTGTCGCCCTTGCGCAGACCGCAATAGTTGAGATAAGAAGTGAAGTCGTTCTCATCGATGCGGTTATCGTTGTTGATGTCGCCCGGCTTCTTCATTTTGCTGCCTGGGGTCTTGAATACATACAACTCAGTACCTGACGCCTGTCCGCCTTTGGTCTCCTCAACGGTCATCTTCACATACTGTGCCTCTGGCTCACCCTTGAACTTGTATTCTTTTACACCCCCATCCTTGTTCCACTCGAAGGTGCCGTTCTCAGTCCAGTTGCTGCCATCGAAACTTGTTGCGATGCGTCCCTTGTAAATCTGTCCGTGACTGTCACGCTCTGAGCTTGGCAGATACTGAATCTTGTCGAGCTTGGCGATGCCATGCAGGTTCATCGTCATGTCGAATGGCAATACGCCTTCCTTCTTGTAGTAGTCGGTGTGCCAGTAGTTCTTCTCGTTGAAGTCGAACATCTTGGCTACCTCCAGTCCTTCCCAGTCTGGGGTGGAGTTGGTGGCTGTGATGTCACGGATAGCCTCGTCGAGAGGGTCCTTGATGGTGCGTCCCTTCAGGGTGGTCCACTCTGATGCCCCGTCCTTGTTCACCGCTCTCACCTGTATGTCATACTCGGTTTCTGGTTTCAGATTCTCGATGGTGAATTCAGTGCTGCGGATGGTGGAGTGGAGCATACCGTCAATCTTCACTTCATAATAGTCTGCGTTTGCCTGCTTGTCCCATGCAGCAGTGATAGTGAATGCCTTGTTGGCGCCCTCTGCGTCCTTCAGGCTAGCTTGAGGGGCGTTCAGTGTACCTGCAGATTTGAGCAGGGCATCGCTGTTGTCGAACTGGTAGCCGTCCATGCGGAGCTCGATGGCATTGGCAGTCACGTCGGTTTTTGCCAGATGGATGCATACCATCGGGTTCTTTGTGATGTCCACTTTCTCGAAGTCGCTGCCTTTGGTGGCAAAGCGGTTGAACTGTGGAGCCTTGTCGTAGAACCAGGCGTTCTCTGTGGAGCGGAGAGCCTCCATCGTGCTCACCTCGGTCAGTTTCATAGTCTTTCCACCCATCTTGGCAACCAGCTTCTTGGGAGCCTGGCTCACGTTGATGCGAATCTCTGTAGACTGGTTCTTCTCCTGTCCGGCAAAGTTGCCCTCGGTCTTGTCGATATTGACGGTGAGGCGGTCTTTAACCAATGAGGAGTGGATGTGGGTTGTGGCGTGCTCACCGATGCGGTAGAGCTCGGTCTTGCCATCATCATCATAGAGACTGTAGTCAGACTCTCCGTATGGATAAAGCTCGAAGATGCGGTTGGTGTTGTCTATCTGCGAAACGTTGTTGTTAGGGTTCACCATCGGAATGATGGCCCCTCTCTTCACGAATACAGGCAGTTTCCAGTAAGGCGCATCAAACTCGTTGATGATTCTTCCGCCCTGGTATACCTTTCCGTTGAAGTAATCCACCCATTCTCCCTCCGGCAGATAGATGCCGTTACGGATGTCGTTGCCCTGCTTGTCCATCCTGGTCTCCTTGTAGATAGGAGCCACGAGGAAGTAAGGACCGCACATAAACTGATATTCCGTAGCCTTGCCCAGGGTGTAAGGGTTCGGGTCGTCGAGGAACATCGCTCTCATCAGCGGCTTGCCGGTCACAGCCTCCTGGGCTGCGGTGTAGATGTATGGCATCAGTTCCGACTTCAGCTTGAGGTAAGTTCTGTTGACGGATGCTGATGGTTCGCCGAGGATGAACGGATACTTGGCATTGGAGCCCCAGCCGTCCATGTTGAGTCCCATCGCAGTGAAGGTCTTCCATTCAAACTCGCGCATGTTCATGATTGGGTTCTTTCCGCCAAAGATACCGTCCAGGTCGGAGGTGATGTTGGAGAGACCGGAAAGACCTGCGCCGATGAAGGTAGGGATATGGAAACGGATGTATTCCCAGTCGCCACCCGTCTGGTCGCCCGACCAGATGGATGCATATCGCTGTGTGCCTGCCCATCCGTCGAGAGAGATGATGAATGGGCGTGCGTTGTTGCCATAGTAAGGCATGATCTGCGCCACGTCGCTCACGCCGTTGAGTCCGAAGGAGTAGCCGTCGCCCACCCATGCCACGTCGGTCTTGAGCACTCTCACTCCTGCGGTGCCCACCTCTTTCACGATGTCGCGCTGCAACAGTGCCTCGATGCTGTCCTTAGGGTGAAGGTCTGACTGGGTCCAGAGACCAATCTCCACGCCGTGCTTGCGGGCATAGTCGCCAAACTGCTTCAGGTTCTCGATGTTGCCGTCGAGGGTTGATTCCTGGCCATAACCGGCTCCGTATCCATCGTTAGGCAGGAACCATCCCAAAGGCATGTCGTGGTTCACGTAGCGGTCGATGGCAGCTCGGGCAGAGAACTGATAGTTGTTCTTCTCGCCATTGAGCGACTCCTTGATGCCCGTCTTGTCGCTGGCACTCTCCTTGTAGCTCTTGCCGTCCTCGAAGGTCATGGTGCGACCCTTGTCTGCCTCTTTCCAGTAGTCACGGTTGTAGGCATTGAGGTGTCCCTCGTAGAAACCGAACTTAGGCAGCAGCACCGGGTTGCCCGTCAGCTGATAGTATTCGCCCAGCAGGTCGGTAGGCTTTTCGCCCACCATGAAGAATACGTCGAGGTTCTTCGATTCGTGGGATAGCTTCACGCTGCCTTTCTGGGTGGAACCGAAGTCGTAGAGTCCCGGCTTGAAGGTGTACCACATGAAGCCATAGCCTGCTGTAGACCAGTAGAATGGGGCAGGTGAAGCCACGCCGCCATCCACCCAGTTGTTGGTGTTCACGATTTCAATCTTTTCTCCCTTGTGAGAGAAGCGTCCGTTCTGCACGCCACCGCCGAAGTAGTATTCGTCTGGCTGCTCCTGGAGGGTGAGCGTCACCTTCTCCGGAGTGAAGGTGGATGGGGCGCTCTGGTTAGCCACGGTCTTGCCGTTCTCGGCGTTTACAATCTTGAACAGTCCGGTGGTCTTGTTGAAGATAACCTTTGCCTTGCTGCTGGCGAGGGTGATTTCATCGCCCTGCTCAGTAATCTGCAGGCTGCCCACCTTGGTGCGTGGATTGTCCACCAGGATGTGAGCCTCAGGCTTTGCCTCCGGGTCTCTCATCACGCCACCGTTGTGGTCTTCAAAGATTCTGAAGATGTTCTCGCCGTAGAAGTCAACTGCCACTCTGCGGTGGTTGGCGAAGCAGAGTTCTACGGTTGTTGGGTTGATTCTTAGAATCTGCACGCCGTCTGCCTGCGCAGCCTGTGCTGTGATGGCTGTCGAAGCAGACGGAGTTTCGTTAGTTGCGTTGGCAACCATAGGCAGGCTTACAGCCACTGCCAATGCATTGCCAACGTACATTTTTCTATAGATGTTATTCATTTCGTTTTATTTGAAACAGATGTTTTCTGTTATCCCTTCAGTGGGTTACTTCAGGATCACACCGCTGTTGTCGGTAGGGTTCTGGGTAAGAGTGCCAGGATATGCGTTGATGGCATTCTGAGGGATATAGTATGTTACGCGATAGTCAGATGCCTTCACCTCCTCGTGCTGGTTGTGAGGACCTGGGTAGTCGCGTGTCAGCGAGTGACCGTTGCGGAACACGTCATAGCTGCGCTCTGCCTGGTAGGCAAGTTCCAGCTGGCGCTCCTTGTCAATCAGTTCGAAGGCGTTGTCGGCGTTGAGCTTACCTGCAGGATAACCACCGTTTACGATGGAGCGGTTGCGGATGGTGTTGAGGTCGGTGAGCGCCTTGTCATATTCGCCGAGCTTGGCGTATGCCTCTGCACGGTTGAGGTAAATCTCGCCCAGACGGCTGATGACCGGTGAGTGAAGCTGAGAGTCCTCACCCTCGCGCGAACACTTCACGATGTAGAACTGTGGATACTCACGGTTCACGGTGATGTAGTTGTCGAGCATGCCCTGATACTCTGTGCCATTATAGTTGATGGTATAGTACTCGTCGTCGGCACTGACCAGAGTGAGGTCGTAGGTGTTGCCGTTCTTGTCGGTGCAGGATACCTTGTCGCCATTGTGCTTGGTGTCGAACTGGGCATAGTGCTTGTTGCCGTCGCTGCCCACATATACGAAGCGGAACACTTCCTTGTTGTCTTCGGTGTATGTTGGCTCGATGAAGTTGGCACGTGCATCTACAATCTTCTTTGATGCAGGACGCCAGTCGTTGCGGCCCGTCTCGTTGAGCAGGTCGATGTATTTCTCGCTGGCGTACATCTCTCCCCATCCCATGCCACCGATGTTGGAATACATACCGCCGATTCCATAGTAGTGGTCATAGCCTGAGTATTCTGAAGCCACGCGCTTCACCACGAAGATGTCCTCCTTGTTGTTCTCAGGAACGATGGTGTTGTACATCATGAACTCCTCGCGTGGAAGCAGAGAGTAGTCGTTGTTTTCGATTACCTTGTTGGAATAGTCAACGGCGAGCTGTGCATACTCACGGTTAGGGTTCTCGTAGGTGCCGCTCATATAGAGATAGATGCGTGAGAGCATCGCCTGGGCTGCTGCCTTTGATGCGTAGGCTGGGCCACGGTTCGTGCTGAGCAGCTGCTCTGCCTTCTTCAGGTCGTTGATGGCCTGCTCGTAGGTCTGCTGCACGGTGGCACGGTCGGCGAGCTGCAGGTCGAGGATGTTGTCTGGGGTACCGTTTACGATAGGCACACCCAGGTTCTTCTCCGGTGCCTGGTAGTAAGGACGACCGTAGGCACGGCAGAGGTAGAAATACATCATGCCACGCACGTAGTAGCATTCGCCGAGTGAGTTGTCGATTTCGGTGCTTTGTCCCTCATTTATCATGTTGATGATGTTGGAAGCCTGTGCAATGGCCTTGTAGCCTGAGTCCCAGAAGCTCTGCAGACGATAGTTGTTCGGCGTGCGTGAATAGCTGATGAACTCGAAGAAAGCATCGGTTGAAGAACCACGGATCACCATGTTGTCACCTGCATACTCTCCGCAACGGTGCATAGGGTCAGACCAGCTCTTGAGCTGAGCATACATACCGTTGAGCAAGGCATCGAGGTTGCTCGCAGGATTGTTCTTTATCTGTTCGTCCGACATGCTGTAGGTCGGGAAACGCTCAATGTCGCAAGAACCCAGAAGGGTTGCGCCAAGCATGAGCATCAATATACTTTTATTCATTTTCATTGTAGTCAAGAATTTAGAATGTTAAGTTAACACCAAGCATAAACTTGCGTACGGCTGGATAAACTGAGGTGCCTCCAGTGTTGGTTACGCTCAGCACTCCCTTGTCGTTGGTGCCTGCTGGCAACTCTGGGTCAACGCCAGAATAGTCGGTGATGGTAAACAGGTTCTCGCCTGATACAGAGAGGCGCAGGGTCTGGATGCCATACTTCTTCAAATCGAAGTTATAACCCAGGGTGAGTGAGCGCAACTTCAGGTAGTCTGAGCTTTCCAGATAGCGTGATGATGCCAGGTTACCCTTGTCCTGGTTGTTGTACATGGCACGTGGGTGAGTGGCGATGTCGCCTGGCTTCTCCCAGCGGCTCCAGCCCTTCTGCAGCTTCATCTGGTTGCGGTCGCCGGCATAGGCTCCGTCGGAGTCGAACTCCTGGCGATAGTAGCTGTAGATCTGGCCGCCAAGTGAATAGCCGAAGTTTGCCTGCAGGTCGAAGTTCTTGTAGAACAGAGAGGTGGAGAAGCTGCCATATACATCAGGAGATGCCTTGCCACACTTGTAGTATGAAGCCTTGGAATAGCTGTCGGTTACCACCTTGTTGCCATTCGCATCGTCCATATACCACTGTGGCTTACCGTCCTCTGGGTTAACGCCAGCCCATTCCTTCATATAATAGGTGTCTACAGGCTCGCCAATCTCAAGGATGCGCTGTGCTGTACCTGCAATCGATGTACCGTCGCTGATCAGCACTGGCTTCACTACATAGTTGCCGTTGGCATCACGCTGCTTGTAGAGGTCTCTGAGTTCGTTGCTGTTGTGGGAGATGTTGGCTGTAACATTCCATGTCAGGTCCTTTGTGCGGATGATGTCTCCGCCAACGGTGAACTCGATACCGGTGTTGCGCATCTTGCCGATGTTCTTCCAGATGGATGTCACGCCCACCAGTCCCGTTACAGGCACCTGGTAGAGGATGTTGCTGGTGTTCTTGATGTAGAAGTCGAGGGTGGCATGCAGGCGGTTCTGCCAGAAAGAGGCATCCACACCCACGCCTGTGGTATAGGTCTTCTCCCATGTCAGGTCCTTGTTTCCTATCTGAGAGATGAGCGCACCTGGATTCTCATTATAGGTGGCACCCACTGAGTAGAGAGAGTAGGATGGATAGAGAGAGGTAGGCACATTACCTACAGAACCGAAGGCGGCGCGCAGCTTGAGCTGGTCTACCCAGTCTGCCTTGAACCATGACTCGTTGTTGATGTTCCATGCTCCACTTACGGAGAAGAAGTTGCCATAGCGGTTGTTGGAACCGAAGTTGGAACGGCCGTCACGGCGCAATGAGAGCTCTCCGTAGTAGCGGCTGTCGTAGTCGTAACGCCACTGTGTGAAGTAAGACTGCTTTGCCCATGCTGTGCGGTAACCGTTGGCCATCTCCGGCTTGGCAGCTGTCATGAAGTCCTCGAATCCTGAGATGAATCCTGTGGCATACACGTCGGTATACTTCATTTCATAATCGTTGAACTCGTAGGCGAGCAAAGCGTTGACGTTGTGTTTGCCCCAGCTCTTCTTGAAACGGAGCAACTGGTTGGTATAGCGGCGGGTAGATACATAGTTGTACTCTGTGGTGCGGCCATTCACTCCCTCGCCTGAACTTGACTTCGGATCGTAGTAGCCGTGAGTCTGGCTGTTGTAGTAACTGTAGTTGTTGACAGATGAGAATGTGAGCCAAGGAGCTATCTTGATGTCGAAATCCAATCCGCCAGACAGGTCGTAGGTGGTACTTGTTGAGTAGTTGCCTGCGGCAAGGTCGTTCAGATAGTTGGTTGCCTTGGAGTTCACCCATCCGTCATAGTAGTTTGGCACCAGGTTGCCGTTCTCATCGTATGGGCTATCCCATGGCATCATGGAATACATGGCGCCCACGCTATACTGCTTGTCCTTGTCGTTGGTGCGTGAACCGCTGATGTTCGGCTTGATGGTGAGCCACTCGTAAGGCTTGTAAACCACCTTGATACGGGTGCTGTAGCGGTTCATGTCATAACCCTTGACGGCACCTTCTTCCTTGAAATAGCCCAGGGTGAACATTGACTGTATGTTCTCGCTGCCACCATTGAGGGTCAGGTTATAGTCCTGGGTGGAACCGGTCTTCTTGGCAAGCTTGAACCAGTCGAAGTTGGAGTTTCTCAGGTCTTCGTTCCAGCGTGGGAAGTTCACTGACTCCACATTCTGGAACGACTTATAGTAGTCGTAGAATTCCGCACCGTCCATCATTTCCAGGTTGCCACGGTTCAAAGTGCTCAGACCGGCCTTGGCAGACAGGGAGATAGACATCTTTTCGTGCTTGGCTTGCTTGGTGGTGACTACAACGACGCCGTTGGCACCCTCTGAACCATAGATGGCCGTTGAGGCTGCATCCTTCAATACGGTCATCGTCTCGATGTCGTCAGGGTTGAGGTCGCCGGCACTGTTGCCCACAATGACTCCATCCACAACCCAGAGAGGAGCTGTGGCACCATTGATGGAAGTCTGTCCACGGATAATAATGGCTCCCGTAGAGCCAGGACGACCAGAACCAGGAGCTACATACACACCCGAAACCTTGCCGTTGAGCATGTTTTCAACGGTGGCAGATGTGATGTCTTTCAGTTTTTCTCCCTTGATATTTGCCATGGCACCAGTGAGGCTTTCTTTCTTCTGAGTGCCGTATCCCACTACGACAACCTCTTCGAGCGACTCGCTGTCTTCCTCCAGTGAGATCTTCATGTCGTTGCTGGCTTTCACCTCAGTCTCCTTGAATCCGACATACGAAATCTGTAGGGTAGCGTTGGCGTGGGTATTGAGTTCAAACTCACCATTCAGGTCGGTTACGGCAGCCAGTTTGGTGCCTTTTACTTTCACACTTGCTCCAATGACAGGTTCTCCTGTTTTGGAATCGATGATGGTTCCCTTAATCTTTCCTGTTTGTTGTGTAACAGTCAGTAGCTCATTAGATGTTGGGTAGTTAGCGTATGCAGCATTTGCAGCCAAGATAGAGGCGCATACGAGCATACCTACCTTTAGATTTTTAGCCATACTTTGTTCTGTTCGTTCTTGCAGGCTTTTCATTTCTTAATTCCGTTGTAAGCTGCTATTATAATGTATATAGTCAGCTTGCATTTACCAGTTTTTGCACCTATATTAGTGCCTGCTTAGATAAACTTCAAGGTTTAAAATCTGATACTTGGTGCAAAGATATATAAAATTTTTGATAAACCGACAAGTTTTTACGAATTTTCTTTCGTGTTGATGAGGATTTTATTAAAGTTGTTATAAAATCCTCGTTTTGAGTGATAAAAGTTTACGAATGAGGGTAGAGATTACAATTTATTTTATACTTATCCCAGCCAGTTGGTAAAGATAAGTATGCATTCTGTTGAGGAAGCAGATGAGCAAATCCTTGTTCATTGCCGTTCCAAAAATGCGCTTGAAGCCGAAATCGGTCAGCAAGCTGATGTATCGTTCTTCTACCTGTTTCATACGATATTCAATTTATATTCTATTTCAATTTATCGATTTGTTCCTGGGTTAGACCGGAATACTTCATGATTAGATTGATGTCAACACCATCTGCCAGCATAGTCTTGGCTATTTCCAGGCTTCTTTCATTCTTGCCTTTTTTCATGCCTAATTCCATACCCTCCGCAAGTCCTTCTTGCTTACCTTCTTGCTTCGCCGTATCAATGGAATTCTTGATATCCCTATATGCCTTCTTACTAGCTTCATACTCCCGAATCTCCTGAGGAGTAAACTTGGCAATTTCGGCTTCTTCGAAAAGTCGGTCGAAAACCTTATCGCACAGCTCCTTCGGACGCTGGGTAAGCTTGTAGAGGTTCTTCAAGGCATAGAGCCACTTCTCGTAGAGCGTCTCCAGTTCTCCTAAGGTCTTATTGAACTTAGCAATCTCTACATAGATAAACTCCAGCTTATCGTAGAAAATCTTGTGGGTAGCGGTATCGCACAACTGTACATGATGGCGAATCTTCTCCTTGTCGAAGGCATCCTCATTCATGTTGAAGTTGAGCAGCGCAACAGTATAGACATGATTGAGCTTGAAATCCCAGTCACTCCCCTTTGGTGCCTGTTCACGGATAGGGAACGTGGAGTAGAAGAGGGAGCGGTCCTTGAAATAAGCCTGGTAGGCATTCTGCATTTCAACGATGAACTTCTCGCCGTTTTCTCCTTCGCAATACACGTCGAAGATTGCTTTGCGGTCGGTATAAACATCACCGACGTGCTCCGGGTTCAGATACGACACGTCCTTCACAACCTGTCTGCCATTAAACAAGCTGTTGAGGAAGCAGATGAGCAAATCCTTGTTCATTGCCGTTCCAAAAATGCGCTTGAAGCCGAAATCGGTCAGCAAGCTGATGTATCGTTCTTCTACCTGTTTCATACGATATTCATTTTATATTATATGCAAAGATAAACTTAATATTTGTAACATCCAAACTTTTTGGCTGTTTTTTAAGAAAATATAGTTTAAATTGTTTCTGTGGACAAGAGGCCCTCTGTTTTTTGCTTTTATTGAAGAAATTGTCAAGGAATCCTCGGTTTGCCCTGAAGTCATCTTCATATCTGAAGCTGCAATAGCTTTATTGGAAAATTTGTATAAAATAGTTTAATTTATAACGGTTATTGTAACATTTAATGTATATTTGCAATAAAATTCGGCGAATAACAAAGTGGGAATGTTCGTGCAGAATATGGGAAGCGGGTCTTGCAAGAATTATCCAAGAGTTTTACTGTGCGGTTTGGGGTGGTCATATCCTAATCTCCGCAATATTAGGCAGTTCTATATAGTATATGCCAAAAGGCTAAATAGTGGTTATCCTTTTGATGTCAAAAATGCTAACCAGTGGTTAGCAAATTCAAAAAGAACTATTATGTAGATTTGGTTTTCTATAATAGATTGCTACAGTGCTATGTTCTTATTGATTTGAAGACAGATAAGCTTTCTCATCAAGACCTAGGACAGATGCAGATGTATGTCAACTATTACGACCGCTTTGTAAAACAGGATTTTGAAAAGCCAACCATTGGCATATTACTTTGTGAGAGCAAGAATGATGCACTTGTAGAATTGACTTTGCCAAAAGACTCTCATGTCTATGCTTCGGCATATCAATTATACTTGCCAGATAAAGCTTTGTTGCAAGCTAAGGTTAGGGAATGGATTGCAGAGTTTGAGGAAAACAACATCGAATAATATTTTTAATTTGTGAGACAGCGTCTCACAAATTTGCCACTAAGTTTGTAAAGAATTAAAGACTCTACAAAATTTAAGGAGTTATTTGATGAGTGCAGCAAGATAATTTAAGCCTGAATAGGGTTGATAGAAAGAAATCATCCTATCCAGGCTTAATTTTTTATCTTCTTCTTCCTCTGCCTTCGTTTCTTCCCTGATTTCCACGACCGCCTCCACGCTCGTTCTTGTCACCGCTGTTATAACGGTTCTTGCGATTGTGGTTGTCGTTATCGAAATTAGGATTGAAACTCTTTTTCTTCTTATCCTTGAAGAAACCGGCATTTGGGTCTTTCTGATTACGGAGTTCGGCTCTTGCTGCTGCTACCGCATCGCGGATGTTTGCATTCGTGGGTTTGCCTGACTTGAGAGATTTTCCATTGTTAAGGTATTTCTCTTCGTCATAGCAACCCACGTTGCCGTAACCCTTTGGCGCAAAGCGGTCTGAAGTATTTCTTCCACGACCTCTGCCAGCGTTTGCTTCTGGAACATTTCTGCCGGCTCCACGCTTGCCTTTAGCTCCTCTGCCAACCCCCGGATTATCATAGGTAGAACCAATTGCCTTGTCATCGTAATTGGTTTTCTTTCCCTTGAATCCGCGGTCAAAACTCTTCTTGTCGTAGAGTTTGTCGATGAGGTCGGCTCTGCCGATGCGGCGAAGTTCACTTTCGATGGCACGGCGCTCCTCTGGCTTATACCAGAAGAAGAACATGCGCTGGGCAAGCTTTTCCTTCTGCGTCTTGGCACTGAATACTGGTTCCAATGTATATGGATCATATCCCGTGTACCAGGTTTCCGTAGATATTGTCATTGGGGTAGGAGTGAAGTCCTGCACTTGCTCCAGATGGAAGTCGAGACCCTTGGTGATGACCGCCAGTTCCGCCATATCCTCCTCATGACAGCCCGGATGCGAACTGATGAAGTATGGAATGATCTGCTGGTTGAGTCCTTCTTCCTTGTTGATCTTGTCGAAGATGCGCTTGAACTCGTAGAACAGGTCGAACGATGGTTTGCGCATGAACTTCAAGACCTCAGGACTGGTATGCTCCGGTGCTACCTTCAATCGGCCGCTCACGTGCTTGGTAATCAGTTCGCGGGTATATTCCCTTGCCGCCTGGTTCACCTTCTCGTCCTTGCTCTTGTGCAGGAGCAGGTCGTAGCGCACACCACTACCGATGAAGCTCTTCTTGATGCCTGGCAGGGCATCTACGGCATGGTAAATCTCCAGCAGCTTGCTGTGGTCGGTATTCAGGTTCGGACAAATCTGTGGGTTCACACATGATGGTCGTTTACATACCTCGCAAGCTTTCTGATTCTTGCCATGCATGCCATACATATTAGCCGAAGGACCGCCCAGGTCGCTCAGATATCCCTTGAAATCTGGCATTTCGATGATTTTCTTCACCTCTTTCAGGATGCTCTCCTTGCTTCGGCATACCACGAATTTGCCCTGATGTGCCGAAATGGTACAGAAAGAGCAACCACCGAAGCAACCGCGATGCAGGTTTACGGAGAACTTGATCATCTCGTATGCCGGAATGGTCTTGCCTTTGTACTTAGGATGAGGCAGACGGGTATAAGGCAGGTCGAAGGCGGCATCCAGTTCCTCGGTGGTCATCAGCGGGAACGGTGGATTCACCACCACATACTTGCCGTCGGTCTCCTGAATCATGCGCTGGGCATGCATCTTGTTGGCTTCTTCCTCCAGATGGCGCACGTTCTCTGCCTGTCCCTTCTTGTTGTGAAGGCACTCCTCATGACTGTGCAGGATGATGTCATCGTCTTTGAATCCGCCCGGAATGTCCTTTTCCTTGCAGTAGAAAGCTACCTGCGGCATTTCGTGAATCTGGTCCATGGTCTTGCCTTCGGCAAAGGCGTTGGCAAGTTCCACGATAGAGCGTTCGCCCATGCCGTAGAGAATGAGGTCGGCACCCGAATCGCAGAGAATGCACTTGCGCAGCTCATCCTTCCAGTAGTCGTAGTGGCTGATGCGGCGCAACGAAGCCTCTATACCGCCCAGTGCCACAGGTACATCGGGATAGAGTTTCTTCAGTATCTGGGTATAGACGATAGACGGATAGTCGGGGCGCATGTCGTGACGGGAGTCGGGGCTGAAAGCATCTTCGCTGCGCATTCGGCGGTTTGCCGTGTAGCGATTCACCATCGAGTCCATAGCTCCCGGAGATACACCGAAGAAGAGGCGAGGGCGACCGAGCTTCTTGAAGTCACGGAAGTCGCCATGCCAGTCGGGCTGTGGAACGATGGCTACACGATAGCCGTTTGCCTCCAGGATTCTTCCGAGGATAGCCGGTCCGAAGGATGGATGATCTACATAGGCATCACCCGAAAAGAGGATGACGTCCAGTTCATCCCATCCTCTGAGTTCGCACTCCTTCTTGGTGGTTGGCAGAAAATCTGTTAACTTATAATCCATTCAAAATTATTTAATCATTTACTGCATCAGGCTCTGCTCCTGCAGCTTCTTCTGCCGCCTTCTTATCCTTCCAGTCTACGTAGAGCAATACGAGATTGTGGAGACCGAGCGCCTTCATGTTCTGATGGTAGATTACGTCGAGGCAGAGGTCGAGCAATGCATTGTCCTTAATGTCGCTGCTCTCCAGGAGAGAACGAACGTTGAACTTCAACTTGTCGAGCACTTCCTCGTCGATGATACCATTGCTATCTACGAGGTTGCGGAGCAGCTGATACTTGTCAATAGTCTCTAAATGCTGGTCGCTCACTTCGATAGAGCGTGTGCCAGACTGGTTTGCTTGAATTTTATACATATCCTTTTTTACTTTGAACTTTGAACCTTGAACTTTGAACTTTATGATTTGCAAAGTTTGCTCAAATTGTTATTATTATTATGTTTATTCTTTTATTCTCCTATTCCGTTAAGAAATTGATTATTCTGTCAGGAACTTGAGGATTCCCAGCATGATGTCGTTGCGGGTTTTCTCATCGATGATACATTCCAATGGGAATCCCATGACGAAGGTTCGATAGCTGGAACTCTTATATGCTACGGCAGCACTGGTTCCTGAGGTATATTGCATCGCAGTGAAGGCTTTGGAGCCAGCTGGATTTAATATCTCGGGATGGGTAGTGGCGTAGTGGCGATCATTCAACTGACTGTAATAATTGAACTCCATCCCCATGCCTGCCACACTATCCGTAGTATACACGATACTATCTCGTTCCGTGATGGTGGAATCTTCCGGGTTGATGTCCTGTACGATGAATTTGGTGCCCGTAGGCTCATAATTCACCTTGAGAATGTCATTCATGAAGTTTTGTTCCTCTTCGGTCTGCATGTCGCTTCCGTTATAAGAACCGCTGATGAGCATCTTGCCTCCACAGAGAGCATAATAAGTGATGCGTTTCTGCAGGGAAGGGGTGAATGTCTTGTAATATTCACGGGTATAACCGTCATTTCGCTCCAGACCGTTGATAAGGTCTACTGCCTGATAGTTTTCCATCCTTACCTTGCCATTGGCGATTGCTTCGCTGGAACAGCTGGCAATGTTGTATTTGTTTGCCAAAGCGATGCTCCGTGCATGGCTTACTACATAGTTGAAATCATTGCCTGCCACAAACTTTCCTATCATCTCATTGCCGCAATAACCTAGTCCGTTGGTGGTTTCCTGTCCCATCCTGTTAATATCGAAGCTGGTCTGCTTTCCGCTCCATCCGGCTGTAAGTCCATAGCTGACACCTGGGTCTTTGTCGAAGTCGAAACCTTGGATATAATCATTGTCTTCTACTTGTGGTGAAGCGAGACGATGGAAGTTGTTGACAACCAATACCGACTTCGTAGCTGTTGGATTGTAGAGTGCCGAGAGTGTTTCGGTTGGGAAGCTCTCGCCACCAGCGTTAAGGGCAGCCACCTTGAAACTATATAGTTTGCCTGGTTCCATCTTGATTTGACAGTTGGGACGTCTTACAACGGTTCCGTTGTCAAAACCTCCCTTGCCTTCAGCCTTATATACAATATATCGGGTAGGGCGTGCAGAAGGTTCGATGGAATCGAGCTGTGGAGTCCAGGAAAGATTTGCAAAATTATCATCCAGTTCTACGCTGAAGTTCTTGGGAGCCAGCGGCTGAACCACGTATGGCTTGTCATGATTGCTGTTTATATATCTCAAGATGGTCTTGTAGATAGACCGGGCAATGGCAAATTTTCCCATCGGGTCCTGTGCGATACGCATGTCCGGGAAACTCTGATGAGAGAGCATCTCGAGGATGGCTGAAGGAACCTCGGGCAGGCGAGTCTCTGAATAGTTGCGGTCCCATAGATAGCGCTTGCCAAACTCGCCATAGATAGCGCTGATATCTGTTACCAGATTATCACGTAGTGCTCTGGCAAAATCCTTGGAAGCCATTCTGGATACACCGCTGTTCAGCATACCATCGTTGAAATCGGTGGTGCAGATAGAGAGTGCGCCCCAGGTTGACTTACCGTCCCTGTTATATCCTGCATCGCTATGTAGTGCCAGCGAGAGTTCGATAGGAACATTTTTTCCTTCCAAAGCAGGCATGTATACACTGCCGCCACCCAGCCAGTTGGTCATCAGAGAGCGGGTGTTGATGTCATCTGCATAGTCGTTCTTGCCTTCTCTTCCACTATAAACCTTGTAGGGTGCTCCGGCCCACTGAGCGTAATATCTCGCTCCTTCCAGGCAGCGGGGCAGTTCGCTCAGATTGCCTTCGCGTTCTATATTGCCCATACCGCCACCAAAGCGTACGGCATCTGTGGTTACAATGCCTCTCTTGGAAGACTGGTTGGTACATACCACCCGGTTGAACTCATTGCATCCACGGTCGAAATCGAAGGTGCCGAGGTATACCCAGGTTCCGCCACCCATCTTCTGGTTGACGGTGAATTCTGTTTTTTCTCCCTTATGATAGACGATGTATCTTGCATCGCTCACGCTCTTGGGTACCGTCTGGTAACTGACATAAACCGCATATTTTCCTTCTTCAGGGAAACGGGGCTGATAGCTGACCTGGCTGAATTTCTTCCGCTTGGTAGCTTTGGCTTTTCTTGCCGTACCCATGCGGAAAGGATTCTCGCCATCGCTGTATACGTTCTGCTTGTTGGCAAAGCCTACAGAGTCGCAATTGGTCCATTTCCTGCCGGTAGTCAATTCTTTGTAGCATACTGATTTTTCTGCATCATCGTTGTCTACAATGATTTCGTTCTTTTGCCAGTCTCTTTCGCGGGGCGTAAATACGACAGCACCTGCATTTTGCAACATAGGTATTAGATAGGGTACCACGATGGTTTGGGTGAACAGGTCTTCCGTTGTGCAAAAGAGGTTAGGGCGTTGCCATTTCCAACGGCGGAGGTCATTGCAATAATAACGGCCGTGGGAAGCCCATAATGAGATATGACGGTTTGACAGACCTGCTGTTGGGAAATAAGGACGGGAGGCATTGAATACCCATGGATCGTCATCGTAATCTATATCTTCCCAAGCCAGGCTGTTACCTTCATCATAGGTAGCAAAAGACGATTTGCCGTTAGCTTGGAATGTAATTCCTGTAGCCAACAGCAAACTGCTTACCAAACAATATGTTATATGTTGATGTTTCACTTTTCTTTTTTAACCCTCTTTTTTAGTCTACTTCGCCAATGGTGAACTTTTCTGGCTTTTTGCCTTTGAAGTCCTTGAAGTAGAGTTTTATCTCGCGCATGTCTTTATCTACATCTCCAGAAGGAATGACGACTTTATTGCACTGGATAAGGCGACGCTGGAAGTCAACCCCGTAGAGATAGATAGGCAGACCAGCTTTGAGGGCAATGAAGTAAAAGCCCTTTTTCCAGTCTGGATTCAGTGAGCGGGTGCCCTCTGGAGTAATGCAAAGTCCAAAGCTTTCGCGCTTCTTGGCTTCTGCTGCAAGGTTGTCGGTCATACTGGTGTGCTTGCTGCGCCAAACCGGAATGCCTCCCATTCTGCGGAAGATGGGACCTAGAGGCCAGAAAAACCATTCTTTCTTCATGAGGAAATTGCATTTCATACCCTCTGCGTGTTCGAACAGCTGACCGAGAATCAAATCCCAGTTGCTGGTATGAGGAGCTAAGCAGATGATATACTTTTCAGGAAGTTCGAAGGCTACATCCTTTTTCCATCCCAAACGCTTGTACAATACCCACTGACAGATGTTTCTAATCATTATTTTTTATGTTATATATAAAAATAGGTGAAAAGAGGAGTCTTGGAAAGAAACTCCTCTTATTCCCTTATTTCTTTTAATTCTTTTCTCTTTCTACCGTGTCGCTATCACAAATTAGCGATTTGATCCACCACTTCGCTTACCTGCTTGTTGAAATCCTTAATCAAGTTCTGGTAATAGACGCCAGCCTTGATGCCAGGTTCCGGGTGAGAAACTCGGCTGATGAAATCGTTGTTAATCATCACCACTGAAGACAGAATTCCATCTACGTCTTCCTGACTAGGTTTGCCATTATACAATGAGGCAGCTACAGTCTCAGCGAAAAGCTCGCTGGTGATGTAGTTAATAGTGCGTTTTAAATCTCTTTTGTTAGCCATATTATAATCTTTTAGTTAATAAATGATTCGAAATATTGGTCAAAGATAATCATTTTCTTTGTAAATCCAATATTTTTTCAGAAAAAATCTTCTTATTAACGCATTTTTAGCATTTTTCTTTCCGTATCTCGCAGAAAAACCTTAAATTTGCAGTGTTTTTGAAGTTTCAACTAATTAAATATTATAAAAGAATTATGGAAAAAAGTGCATTGCAGATTGCAAGAGCGGCTTATCAGCCAAAGTTGCCTAAGGCTCTTCAGGGTCCAGTAAAGGCTGTTGAAGGTGAGGCTACTCAGTCAGTAGGTAACCAGGAAGAAATCAAGGCTCTCTTCCCTAATACATACGGTATGCCTGTCATTACTTTCGAGGCTGGCGAGGCTCAGGAACTCCCTGCTTTCAACGTAGGTGTTATCCTTTCAGGTGGTCAGGCTCCTGGTGGTCACAACGTGATTTCTGGTCTCTTCGACGGTGTAAAGTCTCTCAACCCAGCTAACAAGCTCTATGGCTTCATCCTCGGTCCTGGCGGTCTCGTTGATCACAACTATATGGAGATTACTCCTGAGCTCATGGACGAGTACCGTAACACAGGTGGTTTCGATATCATCGGTTCAGGTCGTACCAAGTTAGAGAAGGAAGATCAGTTTGAGAAGGGTATCGAGATCCTCCGTGAGCTCGGTATCAAGGCACTCGTTATCATCGGTGGTGACGACTCTAACACCAATGCTTGCGTTCTCGCTGAGTACTATGCTGCCAAGAAGTATGGCGTTCAGGTAATCGGTTGTCCTAAGACTATCGACGGTGACTTGAAGAACGAGCAGATTGAGACTTCTTTCGGTTTCGATACAGCCTGCAAGACATATTCTGAGCTCATCGGTAACATCGAGCGCGACTGTAACTCAGCACGTAAGTACTGGCACTTCATCAAGCTGATGGGTCGTTCAGCATCTCACATCGCTCTTGAGTGCGCTCTCCAGACTCAGCCAAACATCTGCTTGATTTCTGAGGAGGTAGAGGCTAAGGAAATGTCTTTGGACGATGTTGTAACATACATCGCTACAGCTGTGGCTAACCGTGCTGCTGAGGGCAACAACTTCGGTACTGTTCTCATCCCAGAGGGCTTGATCGAGTTCATTCCAGCTATCAAGAAGCTCATCGCAGAGTTGAACGAGGTTCTTACAGACCCAGCTACAGGCGAGAGCCGTGAGTTTGCCAGCGCTGAGGAGCAGATTGCATTCGTTAAGGGTGCCATCGCTAAGGACAACCTCGCTGTATTGGAGTCTTTGCCAGCTGACGTAGCTCGCCAGCTCTGCCTCGACCGTGACCCTCACGGAAACGTACAGGTTTCTCTCATCGAGACTGAGAAGTTGCTCTCTCGCATGGTAGCTGAGAAGTTGGCTGCTTGGAAGAAGGAGGGTAAGTTCGTAGGTAAGTTCTCAGCTCAGCACCACTTCTTCGGTTACGAGGGACGTTGCGCAGCTCCTTCTAACTACGATGCTGACTACTGCTACTCACTCGGTTTCAACGCATCTCGCCTCATCGCAAACGGCAAGACTGGCTACATGTCAGTTATCAAGAACACAACAGCTCCTGCAGCAGAGTGGATTGCCGGTGGTGTGCCTATCACAATGATGATGAACATCGAGCGTCGTAACGGTGCTAACAAGCCAGTTATCCGCAAGGCTCTCGTAGAGCTCGACGGTGCTCCATTCAAGTTCTTCGCTTCTAAGCGTGAGCAGTGGGCTAAGGAGACAGCTTATGTATATCCAGGTCCTATCCAGTACTGGGGTCCATCTGAGGTTTGCGATCAGACCACAAAGACTCTCCAGTTGGAGCAGGCTAAGTAAGAAATATGTTTCTGATGATTCAGAAATAAAAGATTCTTATATAGGTGCTAGATTCTTCTAGCCGACCTTTAGGGGAGGGGATGTCTTGCCGTAGGCTGTATAGCCATGCATGCACCTCCTCCCTCTTTTTTATATATAATTCATTATCATGGTAAACAAGCAAACTAACAACAACAAACGTGGTGGAGTGAAGAAAACTTCTTCTTCCCCGGTGAGAACCACGGCGAAGCGACCTGCTCGTAGACGTAGGTCTAGGCGCTCGTCGGGGTTTTGGAGCCGTTATCCCCGTTGGGCTTGGTGGCTTGGTGGAATAGCAATTGTTGTTCTGTATGTGTTTTTGTTTTACCATTTTTTTGTAGGTCCTACCGGTTTTAGATGGCGTGCACTTTATGGTGATGAGGTTTATCCTGAAGGATATGAAATTCATGGCATAGATATATCTCATTATCAGGGAGAAATAGATTGGGAACAACTTAAGAATGCAATGATTAAGGGATGTCCTGTGCGTTTTGTTATCATCAAGAGTACTGAGGGATCCAGCAGGTTGGATGAGAATTTCCGTTCTAATTTCAATCAGGCTCGCGACTTTGGTTTTATCCGTGGTGTCTACCATTTTTGGAGCAATAAATCTACAGCTCGTGAACAGGCTTATTATTTCTTGCAGCAAGTGCATCTTACCGATGGAGATTTACCGCCAGTGCTTGATATCGAACACAAGCCGGAAGACAAGAGTGTGGAGGATTTTCAGCGCGATGTCCTTACGTGGTTGCATATCGTAGAAGACAGGTATCATGTGAAACCTATCATCTATACGTATTATAAGTTTAAGGAACAATACCTGAGTGCGCCGGTTTTTGATGATTATCCTTATTGGATAGCCCATTATTATGTGGATAAGGTGCAATACAAGGGTAAATGGAAATTCTGGCAGCATACGGATGCAGGTAAGTTGCCCGGCATCAAGGGATATGTAGATTTTGATATCTACAATGGAAGTTATTACGACTTGAAGCAATTGTGTATAGGAAGTAATAACAATGAGAAAGTATTTAACGAATGATGGAATGTGTAATGTATAATTTATTATGATGTACTATGGAAAAAAGTACTTTATGAATTATACATTACACATTTATTTGTTTGTAGGGGAGTCAAACCCTATGACGGGTTATTCACCTAGTACCAGACATGCCCAGTTGTTGTCAACATGACGGTTGGTTTCATGAAGTCCGAGTTCTGCTGCATTTTCCAGTAATACAGGGATGTCTTCTTCGTAGAAACCGCTGAGTATCAGCGAACCACCGATATTCATGACGCTGCGGAACAGTTTCATGTCATTGAGTAGAATGTTGCGGTTGATGTTTGCCATTACCACATCAAATACGCCACTTACGTGGTTGAGAACGCTGCTGTTTCCGAAAAGTACTTCCATATTGTCGACGCCATTGAGCACAGCATTGTGTTTGGCATTTTCAACACTCCATTCGTCGATGTCATACCCAACAATATCTTTGGCTCCTAGTTTAGAAGAGGTGAGTCCTAAAATGCCGGTTCCTGTGCCGCAATCCAGAATGCGTTTGGTCTTGATAGGCATTTGGAGTAATTGCGAGATAATCATACGGGTGGTCTCATGATTTCCTGTACCGAAGGCAAGTCTTGCTTCAATACCTATCTCGATGATGTCTGGACGGTTACTTGTATCTGGATAAAGTTCAGGATGCTTGGCATCGTAGATGACAACTTGATCGCCCACATATATAGGAGCGAATCCTTGTTCCTCCCATTCCTGATTCCAGTCTTTGTCCTCGGCATCCTGGATGTCATAGGTGATTTGGGCATCCATGATAGGAAAATCAGAGATATAGGCATCAAGCGCCTCCTTATCGAAAAGGTCTTTCTGTACGTATGCCTCCATGCCAGTTTCTGTTTCCTCAAACGACTCGAATCCAGCCTCGGCAGCTCCGTCGGCAAGGAGGTCGCGAGCTGCTTCCATCAGGTCGGGAGCGGTCTCAATATTGAATGATGCTACTAAGTATTTCATGCCTTTTTTATGTGTATAAATGTTGAAAAACGTTTGAATTCATTTAATTTTTCTGCAAAATTATAAAAAATAGGGGAAATCCTACCATTATTTAGGGTTTTTCTGTACTTTTGCAGTAAGATATGCAATATTTTTGCATTATGATTATTATATTTATATAAATAATAACCCAAAATGGAGCAAAAACTCCATATCAAAATAGGAGAATAGTAAAATGAAAAAGATGTATCTTCTAGCAGTCCTCATGGCAGCAGCCATGCCTTTTACGGCAATGGCGCAGGACGATGACCTCTACTTCAATCCAAAGGAAGAGGCTAAGAAGCAAGCTGAGCATCGTGCGCAATTACAGCGTGCTTATGCAGAGCAGAAAGCACGTAGAGACAGTATATATGCCTTGTACTGGAGTGGAAGTAACCGTAGCGTAGATGAATATAATCGTGGTGGTAAATTCTTGAGTCATTATGAGAATGTGGGAACAGATTCTCTGGGTAATGATATTATTCAGTTTCATGTAGGTAAGGGTGTTGCTCCTGACAGTATCTATGATGATGCTTATTTTGCTCAGAAATATGCTGACCCGGAAGAAGACTTCAGCCGTACTCGGGAAATGAGCCGTTGGGATGGATATTATGATCCTTGGTTCTACGACTATTATGGCTATGGTCCTTATTACTGGCGTAGCCGTATGTGGGGATGGCGCAATCCTTGGCGTTACGGATATTATGCCGGCTGGTATGATCCATGGTTTGACCCTTGGTATGATCCATGGTATTATGGTTATGCTGGTTGGTATGGTGGCTGGTACAGTCCATGGTATTATGGCTGGGGTGGATATTATAATCCATGGTATTGGGGTGGCCCGATGATTGGGCATGTAAGTTATGGCGGATTTGCTGGCAATAAGCGTTATAATAACCCTGGTCGTATTGATGGTTCTAATCATCAGTTTACTGGCATTGCTGGTAATAATCGCAATACTTATTCGCGCCGAAGTGGTTCTAATCGCAGCTTTGGTCAGCGCCAGAATAACGGCAACTACAACAATAACAACTCTTCTTGGGGTAGTCGCGGCAATTCAGACTTTGGTAACAGTGGCGGCAGCTTCGGAGGTGGTAGCTTCAGTGGCGGTGGCCGTTCCGGTGGCGGTAGCTTCGGAGGCGGTGGCGGTCACTCTGGTGGCGGCAGCTTCGGTGGAAGAAGATAAAATGATAACAATAATTAGTATTTGAGAAGATTATGAATAATTTAAAACATATATTCTTTGCCAGTATGCTTATGGCTAGCATGACGGCTGCTGCGCAAGAAACTTATCAGGACGCTAAGTTGGCTGCACCCCAGCTTACTGGTACTGCCCGCTATGTGGGTATGGGTGGTGCTATGGAAGCTTTGGGTGCCGATATTTCCACTATCAGCAGTAACCCTGCTGGTGTTGGTCTTTTCCGTAGAAGTCAAGTGACTCTTACTGCAGGAGTTATTGCTCAGACAGACGCAGAGAATTATACGGAATACAATGCTTCTACTATTACCTTTAATGGTAAGAAGAGTCATCCTACCTTTGACCAGGTGGGTATCGTATGGAGTCCGAAAAACAAAGGTGTTAATTGGATGAATCTGGCTTTCAATTATCATAAGAGTGCTGATTTTGGACAAATTCTGAATGCTGCCGGAGCATTGAAGGATGTTTCTCTTAATAAGATAACCGCAGCTAAGAATTTCAAGGAGTATGCGGGGTGGACCAGTCAGGACGCCAACCTTGGTGGATATAAGGATAATTCCGGAAACTATCAGCCTGGTTTGTTTACTGTTCCTACCGATGGTGGCTTGGCTTATGCTGAGGCTAATCAGTATTTGTTTGGTCAGTATCAGCATGGTTATATTGGTACCTATGATTTCAATATCAGTGGATCGCTTAATAATCAGGTTTGGCTGGGTCTGACCATCGGTCTTCATGACGTTCATTACAACAGTAATTCCTTTTATTCCGAAAACTTCGTTGACGGCAATAAAATGGATTCTTTTGAACAGCTGAAGATTACAGGTACTGGATTTGATGTGAAGGCAGGTGTTATCTTCCGTCCTGTCAAGGATTCTCCTTTCCGTATTGGTGCTTATTTCAATAGCCCTATCTTCTATGATCTTACGGTTAGTGGTGATAATGATATTAGTATTTGGGGAAACAATGATCCTGCTACCTATGAGGAAAAAGATGGAAGTCAGCAGCCTTGTTATGTCAAGGGTGATAGAGGTCAGAGTATAGATTATGATTTCCGTCTCAATACACCATGGAAGGTGGGTGCCAGCTTGGGCCATACAGTAAGTAATTATCTGGCTCTTGGTGCAACTTATGAGTATGCATGGTACGACCACATGGACAACCGTGTAAAAGATGGCGGTTATTATGATGCTTATTGGGGAGACTATTATGAGAGCAGTAGCAGTGACGAGGCTATGAATCACGATACCCGATTGAATCTGCAAGGTGTAAGTACCTTGAAGTTGGGTGCAGAGATCAAGCCTGTTGACATGTTGTCTGTTCGATTGGGTTATAATTACGTATCGCCAATGTATAAGGATAATGCCTTGCGTGATCAGACATTTGATAGCAATGGTGTTTATATAGCTTCTTCTGCCGATTATACCAACTGGAAGGCGATGAATCGTTTCACTTTGGGTGTAGGTTTCAATTACCAGAATCTGGCTATAGATGTAGCTTATCAGTATTCTACTCAGAAGGGAGATTTCTATCCATTCGAAAGTTTCTCAGATATGGGTTGTTCTGTTAAGGCTACTCAGGTAGAGAATAATCGTCATCAATTATTGATGACAATAGGTTATAAGTTTTAAAGAATGTAAAATGTAGGTGTATTTTGGGTAAACCGATGAAAAATAGTATAATTTATTTGGTTGTTTCAAATATTTGTTCTATCTTTGCATTGCGATTAGGATAAGAGGCGGTTCTTATCCAATGTTTAAATTACGAAAACTTTTGAGTTTACTCCGTTCGGGGTACTCTCATAAGAAAATGATATTAGTTTTTTTAGTGGTTAATTTAGTTTTAGTAAGTATGTGATAGGATCTGTTGTGAAACAGGTCCTATTTTTTTTGTATATTTTTCTCTATACTTTTGCCTTTTTTGTATGCTTTTCTCTTTATTTTTCTGCATATTGTCTGTGGAGTATCTCAAGTCGCTGATTTCTTCTTGTTCCAGTTTCTTATGGCCGTGTGTTAGCTGGTGTGTGATGAAAGTAGCTGACTGGCTGAGATAGGGTATAAAACAAAAAAGCGTTTCCGAATAGGAAACGCTTCTCTTTGTACACCCTTAGGGATTCGAACCCTAGACCCACTGATTAAGAGTCAGTTGCTCTACCAACTGAGCTAAGGGTGCAACATTTAAAAGCCTCATTTCTGAATTGCGAGTGCAAAGGTACTACTATTTTTTGATTCCACCAAATTTTTTCGCAACTTTTTTTGAAAAAAATCAATTTTTCTTCATCTTGAAGGTGCCTAATGTATGTCTATACCCCTTCTTGTTGATGCTTACCACGCGGTAGATACCCTCCTTTAAGTTTCTAACATCTAGCGTGTTATCTTTTGCATGGAGGTGCAGAATATCGCATCCTTGCAGGGTTTCGACCATCAGAACGTCAAAAACGAGATTTTTTGTGGTTTCTGCTAGATATACCTTCTTTCCGTCACATTTGAGTAATTTCGCAGCTCCTGTGCTTTGGGCAAAAAGTGGATTTTCTTCCTCTTTTTCTTGGGTTGGCTGACTTTCTATGCCATATCCGTCCATTGAAGTTACGGCAACAAACAGATGTTTTGCATCAGAATTTTCTATTTTGAACGAATTTCCTATGATTCGTGCGGCAACCAGGTTGCGTGCATCGGTGATGTCTACCGGATATTTCTTGCTCGCGTATACATTATTATATATATAAGGGGTTGCGATTTTAGTGCCATCCGTATAGTTTGAAGGATTGCTCCAGGAAACTGATACCTTGTTATCGGTGGTGATTACCGATAATTGTTGTGGCTGTTCTGGTTGGTTCTTGCTTGCCCAAGTCATCGGCGGAACCAATGATGGGTATGGATTGAAACGTTGGGTAAAGTCGAGGATACCCTGTTTGTTGTCCAGGAGGAACTTGTTTCTGAAGAATGCATATCCCATTCCGAGGTTTCGGATATGATACATTTCTGCCGTCACGTCATTGATGTTCCACTTTCCTTCTTTCGGATCGAGAAAGTAGATGCCCAGTCCTGGAACCACAATCTTGCCATGGCTCTGTTCCTGCCAGTCGATGGCAAACGGATAGAAGTGTTCGTTCTTGAAATACATCATAGGGAAGAGCTCGTCCATCAGACCGCTCTTGAGCCAGCCCTGTGCATCCTGGCAGACCTTCGTGTATGCATTCCAGCCAAAACTTCGGTATCTGCTCAGGTCATCATACTTTCCTACAGGTGAGCAGCTCATCTTTACCCAAGGTTTTTCAGCCTTCACTGCATCATGAATCTTTCTTACGATGTTGGTGATATACCGGCGTCCCTGTTCCCGGCTCACTTTAATGTTCCAGGTTTCAGGGTAACGGATGTAGTCGAGGTGAATACCGTCTACATTATATTTATGTGTAATTTCCCTGCAGATGTTTGCCAGATAATCACCAGTCCGACTGTTTTCCGGATCCATGTATCCGTCGGCTCCAATCTTCTTGATGAGTTTCGGCATCTTCTGTCTGAGGGTTTTGCAGCCGAGTGCGTTCCATTTTCCTACAGGGATGGTTACCACCCAGGCATGCAGTTCCATACCGCGCTTATGGCATTCGTCGATGGCAAACTGCAGGGCATCATAGCCCGGACTTCTGCCCGGAAATCCTGACAGACATCCATCCCAAGGTTCGTATGCCGACGGATAAATCATGGTACCTCTTACGCGGGTCTGTATCAGTACAGTGTTGATTTTAGCTTGCTGTAACCGGTCCAGTATATCCGTCAGTTCCTTTTTCTGCTTTTCGGCAGAATAAGAAGACTGGGCATAAGAGTGTGGCCAGTCGATACCTCCTATGGTTGTCAGCCATACAGCTCTTACTTCATGTTTCGGCACCTGGTTATTGAACACGATACTCTGGGCTTTTGCGGCCAAAACAGAGCATAAAACGATAAAAAATATCTTAAATCTCTTCATAATCTTACAATTTGGCAACAAAGATACCAATATTTTTTTTTATTTCAAATAAAAATATTACTTTTGCGGTTGAAATATTAAAATAAAGTGCATTTTGCACCGAAAAGAGAGAAAATTTTAAGCAATAAAAGAAAAATGGTCAGTTTCGTTATTAGTTTGGTTGCCCTTGTATTGGGTTACCTTCTTTATGGAAAGTTTGTGGCGCATGTGTTCGGTCCTGATGACCGCCCTACGCCTGCAGTGACCAAAGCCGATGGGGTCGACTTTATGGTACTGCCTAGTTGGAAGATCTTCATGATTCAGTTCCTCAACATTGCAGGAACGGGTCCTATCTTCGGTGCCATTATGGGTGCCTGGTACGGACCGGTGGCTTATCTGTGGATTATCTTCGGGTGTATCTTCGCAGGAGCCATGCATGATTACATGAGCGGTATGCTCAGTATCCGTAACGGTGGAGCTGGTTTGCCGGAATTGGTAGGTAAGTATTTGGGTGGACGCACCAAGAAAGTGATGTTGGTCTTTTCGGTACTTTTGCTGATGATGGTGGGAGCTGTGTTTGTATACAGTCCGGCTATCATTATGAGTGGCATTTGTAATACGGATGCATTCTGGGGCAGCCAGATGTTTTGGATTGTGGTGATTTTCGTTTATTACGTCATTGCTACATTACTGCCTATCGATAAGGTTATCGGAAAGATTTATCCGCTCTTTGCCTTCTCGCTTCTCTTTATGGCGGGTGCTCTGATGATAGTTCTCTTTGTGAAGTGGCCTTCATTGCCTGAACTCTGGAGCAATTTGCAGAGTTGCAATCTCAATGAGAATCCGGCTTGGTTGGGAACGGAGTCTTTTGTACAGAAGAGTCCGATTTTCCCTTGCCTCTTTATCACGATAGCCTGTGGTGCCATCAGTGGTTTCCATGCTACGCAGAGTCCGCTCATGGCCCGATGCATGAAGAATGAGAAGATGGGACGCCCTATTTTCTATGGTGCCATGATTACAGAAGGTGTTGTTGCCTTGATATGGGCTACGGTTTCCATGTATTTCTTCTACTATGGTGGATGGCGTGAATGCGTAAGTCCTGAGGCGGCTCAGCAGTTTATTGCTCAGTTTGATGGCGGCAAGTCGCTTATCCAGAACTTCGATGCGCCTACCGTTGTTAAGATAGTATGTTCCAGCTGGTTGGGTGTGGCTGGTGGAATCCTGGCTCTGCTGGGTGTTGTTGCAGCGCCTATTACCAGTGGCGATACGGCTTTGAGAAGTGCCCGTCTGATTATCGCTGAGTTTATCGGTTTGGAGCAGCGCTCAATGCGCAAGCGTCTTTATATCTGCGCTCCGTTGTTTGCTCTTACGGTGGGCATTCTGGTTTGGCAGATGGAGAATCCTGATGGTTTCAATATCATCTGGCAGTATTTCGGCTGGGCTAACCAGACGCTTTCTGTGTTCACTCTCTGGACATTGACGGTTTATCTGGTACAGCAGAAGAAGCCTTTTATGATGACGCTGGTTCCTGCCTTGTTTATGACCGTGATATGTTCAACCTTCCTGCTCATTTCGCCAACAGCTTTGGCTTTGGGTGAGAGCCTGGCTTATACGGGCAGTGTCATCATTCTGGTGATTGCCTTGGTATGGTTCCTGGGTTGGTATCGCAGTTATCAGAAGAAACAATAGATTTATATATAAGTATTAATCAATATACGTGAATTTATATGATACGAATGAAAAAAATAGCTATTGCAGCATTGGCACTTGTCGTTTCGACAACTGCCCATGCTCAGTTTGAAAGTGGAAAACAGTATATAGGTGCGTCGATGACGGGCTTAAACTTGAGTTATAATGGCTCTCAGGACCTCAATCTCGGTATTCAGGCTAAGGCAGGATACTTCGTAGACGACGACTGGATGCTGTTGGGGCAGGTAGAATATAATCATTCTGGTCTTGAAGGCGTGAAGGATTATTTCTCTGTCGGTGCCCAGGCACGTTATTATATCGAGCAGAATGGTCTGTATCTGGGTGGCGGCGTAAAGTTGGCTCATTCCGGAGGTTATAATGATTTCATGCCAGGGGTAGAGGTAGGTTATGCTTTCTTCCTCGGCAAGTCGGTTACCCTCGAGCCAGCTATCTACTACGATCAGAGTTTCAAGAAGCATGTAGATTATTCTACCGTAGGTTTGAAACTGGGTATTGGTATTTATCTCTAAACTGCTAAGATGCAACAACAGTTTTCTTCGACTTTGTTGGAAAAGGCAGTGGCGGAGTTTTCTAAATTGCCAGGTATAGGGCGCAAAACAGCTTTGCGCCTTGTACTTTTTATGCTCAAGCGTAAGAGTGAGGATGTGGAACTCTTTGCTGATACCATTTCCAGGATGCGGCGTGAAGTGAAATACTGCAGAGTTTGTCATAATATCAGCGATACTGATGTCTGTCCGATCTGTTCTGATTCCCGGCGCGATGCTTCTACCATCTGTGTTGTTGAGAATGTGCAGGATGTACTGGCGATAGAAAACACGCAGCAGTTTCACGGACTCTATCATGTCTTGGGCGGCATCATTTCGCCGATGGATGGTATTGGTCCTTCGGATATAGAGATAGAATCGCTGGTTCAGCGTGTGGCTGAAGGTGGGGTGAAGGAGGTGATTTTTGCTCTCAGCAGTACGATGGAGGGTGATACTACCAACTTCTATATCTCCCGTAAACTTGCTGGTTATCCTGTTAAACTCTCTGTTATCGCCCGTGGTATCTCAGTGGGTGATGAATTGGAGTATACAGATGAGGTTACCCTCGGACGGAGTATTCTGAACAGAACTCCATTTGGACAATAACAAAAGACAACAAAATGAAAATCAAACAAGTACAACGAATATTGATGACCAATTTCCTCTTTGTCCTGTTGGTAGGATTCCTGCTGGTCTTGCTCTATGAGACAGAAATTCTGGAACCTACTAATCTGGCAGGGGATGTCACGTTGGTCTATGTGATTACCGTAGCGATGGAGTTTCTTACCATTGCCGTTATTCCTTTGGCGCTCAAACTCTTCAGTTTCAAGGCTATTCACCGTCAGTTGGTAACCCGTAAGGGAGATGCACTTCTTCCTCTGGGCACTGCCCGTCTGAATATGCTCTGCTTGCCAATGCTGATCAATACGTTTATGTATTATCAGACGATGGCGCCTGCTTTTGGATATATGGCTATCATCCTTTTTCTCTGTCTCTTCTTTGTTTATCCTTCTGTCGGAAGATGTGAAGAAGAAACAACAGAGGCGGAAGGTTAAACTCTCAGTATCTAATATTTGATATTCGATATGAAACTCAGTATTGTCATAGTAAGCTATAATGTGAAGTACTATCTTGCCCAGTGTCTGCGTTCGGTAGAGAAAGCTATCGGCGTGTTGGAGTGTGGGCAGCTGGGGGATGCAAGTGGCGATACGGCAGAGATTATCGTGGTTGATAATCATTCTCAGGATGGAACGGTGGAATATCTCGAACATTGTTTCCCGGCTTCCCGATATCCTAATCTCCATGTTGTAGCCTGTACGCATAATAACGGATTTGCCCGTGCCAACAATCTTGCTATCCGCAAGAGCGAGAGTGATTTGGTTCTTTTGCTGAATCCGGATACCATTATCGGTGAGCATGTTCTCAAGGATGCTGTCAGTTTTATGCATTCTCATCTTGATGCCGGTGCTCTGGGTGTAAGGATGTTGGGAGCCAATGGCAAACCAGCTCCTGAGAGTAGGAGAGGATTGCCTTCTCCGATGGTGGCTTTCTATAAGATGATGGGGTTGTGCAGCCGTTTTCCTCAGCATCGCAGTTTCGGTCATTATTACATGGGTTATCTTCCATGGGATAAGCCGGCAAAGATAGAGGTTGTGAGCGGTGCTTTCTGTATGATTCGTCGTGAAGCCTTGCTGAAGGTGGGGTTGCTGGATGAGGATTTCTTCATGTATGGCGAGGATATTGATCTTTCTTACCGTATCTTGAAGGGTGGTTATCAGAACTATTATCTGCCTGTAGATATCCTGCATTACAAAGGTGAAAGTACTCAGAAGTCGAGCTTCCGCTATGTTCATGTGTTTTATGAGGCGATGCTTATCTTCTTCCGTAAACATTATTCGGGTATGTCGCATCTCTTGAGTATTCCTGTCAAATTTGCCATCTATGCCCGTGCCTCTGTAGCCTTTACGCAGATGATGACTGCGAAAATCAGAAAGAGTCTGGGATTCTTTTCTCCTTCTCATGTCGACCTGTCAAACCAGGTATTGTTTGATGCTGACGAGATGAGCTATGAAGAGATGCTGCATCAGCTTGCGCAGCGGTCTGACGAGAATATCAAACTGGCTACCTATACGAAGGTCATCGGTAAGGTGATTACGGATAGGGAGGTGATGGATAAGGATGAATTTGGTTATTTATAAGGATAGATTTATTTCTATATTATAAGGTACGCGCGTACATTATTAATAAGTGTAGTTTATGAAAGAACCGAATATTCGATTACGTGCTTTAGAGTTGGAAGATCTTGATTTTCTCTACCAGATAGAGAATGATGATCGGCTTTGGGAACTGGGTGTTTCCAATGTTCCATATTCGCGCCGGGTGCTGCTCGACTATATAACCAGTGCTTCGGCAGATATTTATGTAGACAATCAGGTGCGCCTGATAGTAGAGAATGAGCAGAATGAGCAGGTGGGCATCCTGGATCTTACAGATTTTGATCCCCGTCATCACCGTGCCGAACTCGGAATTGTCATCAAAAAGGAGTTTCAGGGGCAGGGTTACGCGAAGGCTTCTGTGTCACGCTTGTTGCAATATGCTCGGAATGTACTTCATCTTCAGCAGATTTATGCTATTGTAGGTATCAGAAACCAAAAAGCGGCTAAAATGCTGCAATCTGTTGGATTTGAGGGGAATAATGTCCTGAAACAATGGCTTTGTAGCCAAGTTGGATATGAGGATGCGATGTTTTTTCAATATTTTCTGTAAAAAAGTTGCATAAAAATTTGGTAGAACCAAAAAAAAGTAGTACCTTTGCACTCGCAAATGAAAAATGAGTGCTAAGACATTCAATTTGATTTCATGTTTGGTGCGTTAGTTCAGTTGGTTAGAATGCCTGCCTGTCACGCAGGAGGTCACGA
>ERZ780167.557-NODE-557-length-37692-cov-10.934878_pt1 | contig 37692 bp, 22 predicted proteins | sample MGYA00510982_ERZ780167 | MGnify/ENA primary metagenome ERZ780167 (study PRJEB29588, sample SAMEA2146107) | human gut metagenome | biome: human gut; feature: human-associated habitat; material: faeces | place: Denmark | collected 2008/2010 ... | reverse complement strand
TCGCTAATCACCAAATTTACAAATAGTTATAATTCATCGAACTCACGTTATTTTATGTATTTTTGCATAACATTCAAAACAAAAGAACATGGTTTTCAAATACGATTTTCTGATTATCGGTTCGGGAGTGGCCGGTATGAGCTACGCCCTGAAAGTGGCCCGAGCCAAGAAGGGCAAGGTGTGCATGATATGCAAGACCACGCTCGACGAAGCCAACACTTCGTTCGCACAGGGAGGAGTGGCCTCTGTCACCAACCTTGAAGTGGACAACTTCGAAAAACACATAGAGGACACAATGATTGCCGGCGACTACATAAGCGACCGCGCGGCTGTGGAGCAGGTGGTGAGAAACGCGCCTGCGCAGATAAAAGAACTCGTGAGCTGGGGTGTGAACTTCGACCGCGGGGACGACGGAACATTCGATCTGCACCGCGAAGGCGGACACTCGGAGTTCAGAATACTGCACCACTCCGACGACACAGGAGCCGAGATACAACGCGGACTGATGGCCGCTGTGAGAGCTAATCCCGACATAGAGATAAAGGAGAACCATTTTGCGGTAGAGATAATCACACAGCACCATCTGGGCGCACGCGTGACACGCCGCACACCGTACATCAACTGCTACGGTGCCTACGTGCTCAACCCCGACACACAGAAGGTGGACACATATCTGAGTAAGGTGACCGTGATGTGCACCGGCGGATGCGGCGCAGTGTATCAGACAACCACCAACCCGATAATAGCCACGGGCGACGGTGAGGCAATGGTGTACAGAGCCAAAGGCACTGTGAAGGACATGGAGTTCGTACAGTTCCACCCCACTGCACTTTATCATCCGGGCGAAACGCATCCGGCATTCCTCATAACCGAGGCCATGCGCGGATACGGCGGCATATTGCGCCTGCCTGACGGTTCGTCGTTCATGGAGAAATATGACAAACGTCTCTCGCTGGCTCCACGCGATATCGTGGCCAGAGCCATTGACAAGGAGATGAAGATACACGGTCTGGACCATGTGTGTCTGGACGTGACGCACAAGAACGCGGAGGAGACAAAACGTCACTTCCCGAACATCTACATGAAATGTAAGTCGATAGGCATCGACATAACCACCGACTACATACCCGTGCGACCGGCAGCCCACTACATGTGCGGAGGCATAAAGGTTGACCTGAACGGACAGTCGAGCATCGACAGACTGTATGCCATAGGTGAATGTTCGTGCACAGGACTGCACGGAGGAAACCGTCTGGCGAGCAACTCGCTCATAGAAGCCGTGGTATATGCCGACGCTGCGGCACGCCACTCACTGGCTCATGTGGATGAGTATGACTTCAACGACAAGGTGCCGGAGTGGAACGACGAGGGCACAATGACCAACGAGGAGAAGGTACTCATAACACAGAGCGTGAAGGAAGTGGGCGAGATAATGAGCAACTACGTAGGTATCGTGCGCAGCGACCTGCGACTCAAGAGAGCGTGGGACCGTCTGGACCTGCTCTACGAAGAAACAGAGGCTCTGTTCAAACGTGTGAAAGCGAGCCGCGACATATGCGAACTGCGCAACATGATAAACGTGGGCTACCTTATAACACGCCAGGCCATAGAGCGCAAGGAGTGCCGCGGACTGCACTTCACAACCGACTATCCGCTCCATGCCTACGACAAGAAATAAACAGGAAACACTCTAACACACATAAAAAGGAAAACCGGACACGCTCTCAGAAACGTGTCCGGTTTTATTTTTTCATATATTCCGGCCGGAGATAACACCTCCAACAAAATGCCTCAGCGCGTATCGTACAGACCAGATATCAGTTCACGACCTATCGGGTGAGCGAGAATTTCAGGCTCAGGCCGAAGTCCTGTGTAGTCGTAGGATAGCTGCTGCTGGCGAGCACAGGAGTGTTTGTCTGGCAGTCATAGTAGAAACTCATGGATATGAGCTTCGACAACGTGTACTCGGCAGAGAACGACAGCTTGAAGGCATTGTTACCACTGCTTGCCGCACTGGTCATGGATGCGATGTCGCGGCTTATGGATGCCTGCTTGCGATAGCTCAGATCGAGACGCAGACGCAAGTCGTTATTGGTACCCGAAGTGGTACGGGCGGTGGCTTGTGTGGTTGTCTTCTGATCGTCGTCGGACTTCTTTCCCTTATTCTTCACAAGCCGGTGGTTGCGGCCTCCGAATAGATTGAAGTTGTTGATGGTATATCCCATACCAAGCACCCAGTCGTTACTGGTGGCCTCGTTTATCTGTACACTCGTCATACTGAGGCTGAGCACGCGGGTGGTACGGTACTCAAGCTTTGCCGTAAGATTGTTCTCAAACGTAACATCTATACCGAGCAGCGGCGAGAACGACTCGTTGATGCTCACCGTTGACACGTTGTACATAGAGCTCGGAATCGGGTTTCCTGTGGTGGCATCGGTCACGAAGCCCAGTCCGTTCATATACTCCATGAAGGTGCTGTACGAACTGTATGAACCAACGGCGTAGATACTCTTGTATGCATGGTTGATGTTGACACTCTTGAATACGTCGCGGAACCACGGCAGACGCGTTAGTCCGCTGTAGCGTACCGACCAGTTGGGCAACAGTCTGGCAAGCGACGGGAATATGTCGAGCGACGAACCTCCCATGCTGGTGTATGCCGAGAGGAAGGCAGGAATCATCACATCGGAGCTGTACTTGTTCACTCCTCCGTTCGCCGGATCGAATTTCTGGCCGGCAAGCGGTGTTCCGTCCGGATAAACGGCGTTGGCATAGCGTGCCTCAACCCGCTGGCGGAAACCGTCGAGTGACTTGCAGAACTTCTCGAAAGTGGAAGAATGATAGCCGTTGTTTGCATTACCCGAACCTTCGAACGCACTTCCCAGCGACAGGGTTGTCATCGAGAAAGTTCCGCTCTGTGTAGTCGGATTGCCCTCATACATATATTGTATGCTCTTGGCAGTTGTCATGGTGCGGTTGGCATTGAGGTCTATCTTCAAATTCTTTATCGGTTCGAGCGTAGCTCGCAACTGCAGATCTTCCGTCTTGTTAGTGGTGGCTGGTGTAGCCACGGAGTCGTTCATGAGCAACCATCCCTTGTCGCGGGCCTTGTCGATGTATGAGTCGTCGATAACGCCGAACGCAAAGTCTAGACCCGGAGACATGGCTCCCACACGACGTGTCTGGCCGAACGCGTCGCCAATCATAGGCATGAAGCCCGGCAGCGACATCGAGTACTGGTTGCGGTAGGATATGCCCACACTGCGCACCATCATCATAACACGTGCCACACTCTGCATGGTGCGGTACCAACCTTTGTCCTCAAGCGGTTCCTTCGGCGTAACGGTGACTTTCACTTTGGTGAGCGAATCAACCTTACTTGTTATCTTTATGCTGTTCTCGTCAATGCGTTTGTACTTCAGATCGAACACTTTGCCGTCGGCAGTCTTTGCAGACACAATGATGCGCTTGGTCTTCTTGCCGTGCGTGAGTTTCATCACGCTGTCGGGACGCAGCATCACCTCACTCTCGAAACTGCGTTTGTTCTTAGGCAACTGCTTCTTGAGCTGGGCTGCCTTGTCGTCCTTTCCATCGGCGGTCTTGCCGTCTGCATCTTTCTTCGACTTGTCGTCGTCCTTTTTCTTGTTCTTGTTGCGGGTGTTGTTTGCCGTACGCGCCGGTTCCTTATTGAACCTTTCGTTGGCTTTCTTCAGGAAAGGTATATGGTTGTAGAGTTTCTCCATATTGAACGTTCCGTTGAGATTGAGCGTTCTGTTGTTCGAAATAGTGTTGCCGAGCGATGTTCCATCCTCAAGCTCAGTACCTCTTACCCAGTTGTATGTCGCGTTGTAGCTGGCGTCGGAATTCACCCAGTCGAAAGCCGGAATGAGGTTGAGCGGCAACTGGTAGGACAAGGCGAACGACTGGTTGTAGTCCAACGGTGTTCCAAGATTCTTGATACTCGTCCACACAGAGTCTTTCCACGCCGAATAACGGTCAGGATACAATTCCTTGTTAACCGGTGTATAAGGCTCTTCTATCTCGGCGTGCGTCGCACTCTGGAAGTTCATGTGCAGGTTCTTCGTAAGGTCCCAGCGCAGCGTGAAGTCTCGGTTCCAGAGGAATTGCTGGCTGAACGTGAGCGGAAGTTCGGAGTCGCCCATGCTCTCCATATCGCGTTCCTGCAACTCGTAGTAGCTGCGCGTTATCTCAGTATTGAATCCGACGTTCTGCGGTAACCAGTTCAGACCGAAGCGACGAAGAATATCCAGCCACTTGCTCTTGTTCTTCATCTTCTTGAAAGGTTCGAAAGGCTTGTACACAGGTGTCCACGAATAGTTCATGGCTCCGCGCCAGTTGTCTTCTTTTTCGTAAACCGTTGTCTCACCACTCGAGAAGTTATGGCTGTGGCTATAGGTCAAAGAGAAGTTCGCCGGATCGTAAGGCATTGGGTGACGTTTGTTCTGTATGCCCACTCTTACGTTGGAAAGAGAGAAGTTGGTGCTCGTTGTCTTTGTCACAGCGATGCTTTCCACCGAGTCGCGCTCGTGCTTGTTTAGTGCTTCAAGCGCATCGTCGAGTTCCATATCCGTATCAAGCGGATTGTATCTCGGACGTGTAAACTCTTTCGTTATAGAATAATACAACGGCGCACTTACCTTTGCTTTCTCCGGGAAGAACTTACCAAGCTCAATGTTGGCAGTGATGCTGTAGGTCTTGTAATCATCGGTTGAGCGCTGTGCCACACCGTCCTCAAGTCCTCCGAAGCCATCACTGATATAGCGTCCCTGTACGTTCACAGAACCAAGATCGGACAACTGCACATTCAGATTGCCCTGTGCAGCCCATCCACCTTCGTTGTTAAATTCTCTCAGACGAAGTTCGTTGACCCATATTTCACCGCTCTTTATCTCTCCGGAATTATTGCGCACACCGATTATCATGGTCTTAACCTCACCCAAAGTAGGATTACCCATGACGCTGATCTTGTTAGCAGGCTTATCCTCATCGTATGCACTGAACACACGACTGTACGATGCCCGTCCTTCCGACTTGGCCTTATTGCGTTCCTTTTTCAAGGCGGTGAATACATTGAGCGGAATGTCAAGCATATTCTCTTCGGGCCATACGGCTTCACAATCGGCACGCGAATACTTGTCGTAATTATTGCCGTTAGGCGTAAGTTTCAACGGTATCTCGTATTCGTAATAATTGCTCTTATAGTCGCTTCCGAGGCGAATGAACACTGCCAGCTGGTCGTCCTTAAGGTTAGTGACGTTGGGTTCCATCATATTGGCGTGCACAAACATCTGCAAACGCTTGTATTGGCGCAGATCCAATGTTGTATTCTTATACACGGCCTTCGATTCGCCACTGCCCAGATCGGTCACAGTGAGTGCGAGCGACTGCTCGTTGTCTTCCACAAGCTGTGGCTGTGTCGGGTCCTGACCACGTGTTATGCCCGGCGGAAGCACATAGTTCACCGGAGTCTTGTCATTGTTCTCCTCGATGTTAACGGCACTCACGGAAATCTTGCCCTGCTGCGATGCCGAGTTGTCGAGGTTCTGATCGTAAACTCTCCATTCACCACGCACAAGGTCGAGAGAACCGAATCGCAGAATGATAGGATGCTTGAAACCTGTCATGAACATACGCATGAAACGTATGCTCGTGAAATCTGATATCGAACCGACACGCTCCTCATAGTCTGTCAGAGGTATGCGGAACAGATACCACGTCACATCCTCCGTCTTGCCGTTGCGCAGTTTGGGAGACGCGATGCGCTTGTCCACAATGAAGTTACGGCCGACAACGAGATCTTCCGGCCTTATAGAGACGCGATACTGGAAGTATTTCTCATATTCGTTGAGGGTATAGTCCTGGTTGATGTCTTCCACATCGGGCATCGTCTTGTATGACGTATCGTAGCTTTCGTCGCGCGACTCACTGTCGGGAGAGTTGCCCTGCGGATTGTTTATATATTTGTAGCGACGCAGGATAGATGCTTCCATCTGGTCGTAATCACGGCCGCGGAAGTAATGGTAGTTGTCATTGGCCGGGTCGTTCCATATAGAATCGAACACAACAGGATTGACCTTACCCTGTATAGAAGTGAGGAACTCCTGATAAGCTTCAAAGTTACGTTCCTCCTCATCGTTAAGACCATTGAATCCGACATCCTGAAGCGCACGTGCACCCGAAGTTGTCGCAAAGGCATAAGTCACTGTAGCCTGCGTCGGAACCTTTCCCCACTGAGTGGTGATGAAGCTGTTTGAACCGTCAACAGGCATTCCGCTTTCGTAGAATTTCTTGCCGTCGCGGAGGATATCCTCACTCACTTCACCGAGGTTGATGTAGAAATCGCCGCCGTAATCGGACGCCGTACCGTCGCGCGAAGTATAAATGAACGGATCGAGCATCCAGAATTCAATATATTCAACGTTGGCAGTCTCGAAGTCATTTGTATCGAGTTTACGCATCATACCGCCCCAATGCTTTGTCGGATTGTTCAATGTTCCGTCATAGGCAAGGTCGGTGCTGAAGTTGTAAGGACCACGTTCGTTAGGATAATATGCCAGGTTGAGAATACTCAGTGTGGAAGTAGCTCCACTGTATGAGCTCTGGTCGCGGTTTGGATAAAGCTCTCTCACCGGCACTTCGCGCACATAATGGTTGGACAACTGCTCCAGGTCGCCCTTGATATGGCCCGGTGTGAGCGACGAACTGCGCCTTGTGAACAGCGGGTCAATGGTATACCATGCCAGAAGCGAACGGTTATAACCGCTTCGGAGAGTTGATTTGTCACTGTATTCTGGGAACATTGTCGGCACACTCGATATGAGCCACGATGTCGGAGTGCTCACGTCTATGGCACTCTTGGTATTCTCGAAGTCATCGAGATAGGACGCGTTGTCCTGCGTACCACGGCTTTGTCCGGCAATGAGTTGCGCAAATTCACCCGTGAAAGATATGTTTGAAGGCTGCGTGAGCTGCAGGAACGGTATCTTGTCAAGCAGGTTTGTCAGCCACTGACTTTCCTTTTTCCAGTTCAGGTTGAGTCCCCATATGGTATTGTTGAGCGGTTCCGATCCCATCGCCACCTTTGTTGTGAGCGCCTGTTCGGACAGATGCTGGAGCGTACCGCTTATCTGGAAGTCCTTTGAAAAGTCGTACTCCCAGTTCACACCGAACATTGTCTTGCGCTGCTGGGCATATTCCGTATTGCTCTCAAGCGAAACATTGACAGACGTTCCGGCGTCGATGATGCTCTGATTGAGAATGGTCACCTCGCCGAGATTGTAATCCACGGTATAGTCGGAGCCTTCGGTCAGCACCACTCCACCGGCCGTCACGACGACAGACCCCTGCGGAATGTTCACCGCTCCGAGCGATATGACATTGGCAAGTGTACCGCGGAACTGTCCCATAAGCATGTACTTGTTCTTCTCGGCTATCTGTTTGGCGACAGTCTTTGTCGAGTCGTACAGTTCGGTAAAGGCATATTTGGAAGCCTGCGCAGCCGCCACGCCCTTGCCGACAAGATAATTGTACATGTAGCTTCCGAACGGTTCGGCCTTTGGGAAGAACACGCGACCGTCGCTCACGGTGTATCCGTCCACATAGTCGAAGTAACCGTTAGGGTTTGTCTTCATGTTGTTGTCGAGGCGGTCGGCACCAAGCACTTTTATGATGGTCTGGTCCTTGACCTGCGGTTCGGGTATATAAGTCAGATAAACTCCCGTAGTATCGCTCTGGAACTTGACGTCGAGACGGAACTTGTCCTTCTCCACAGACGAAGCAAGATAGTAAACGTTCTTCATCATCAAATCCCAGTTGCCCTGCTGCGGATTGTTGCTCGTGTTCTTCAACGACTTCACGAAGAGTGCCTGATTGACGTCGGTGATGTCCGACGCAAACTCACCCACCTGATAGGTCACGCCACCATAAGTGTACTCATAGGCCACGGCGAGCACCTGGTCGGTCTGAATGGTGGTTTTGAGCGAGATGTATCCGAGTGCGGAATTGACTGTATATTCAGACGAATTGAGCAGTCTTGCACTCTCGAGTTTCTCATAATCGACGCCACCGACAAATCCCGATATACCGTCGAGCACCGTAGAGGTCTGATCAATGTCGCGTGCCGCAGCATACTGATTGACCATCGACGAATACTCCGAGTTAGCATTGTTCGACGGAACGTTCTGTCCCATCGGCGCCCACAGCGGATTGGATATCTTTGTATTCTCACCGAGGTCGGTCAGAGCGATGATGTTTCGGGTGTTGGTTGTGGTTCCCGTCTTGTTGGTAACCCATATTTCCACACGGTTGATATTGATACCCGTAGCCACTGTAGGCAGTGTCTGCATGCCGGCATCATACTTGTCGCGGAAATACTGAGAGAGGAAGAAGTGGCGGTTTTCCTCATAGTTGGCCACGTCTATCTCGAAAGGTGTGAGCTGCGCGCCGCCCTTCGACGACACACTTGTGGTGGACGACTTCTTCTGCGAGCCCACAAGCTGCAACTTGAGTTTGCCGAACTGCAGGTCGGTGCGTATACCGAAGAGCGACGAAGCGCCCTTCACGAGCGACGAATTGGACGGAAACGATATGTTACCGGCCTCAACAAGTTTTATAATCTCGTCTTCCTTGCCGTCGTATTTGAGCTTGAGGTTCTGCGAGTCAAAGTCGAATGTGGCGTCGGTATTATAGTTAAGGTTCATGTTGACCTTATCGCCCACCTTACCGTTCACGTTGAGGTTTATCTTCTCATCGAAGTCGATGGTCGTGGTCTTACGGTTGCGTATAGGCAGCGAAGGGTTGTCGATGCTCTTCAGTGTGGCACCGAACTTCAGCTCGGCCGTACCCTGTGTCTTGATGCGCACGCCTCCCGGGCCGAATATCTTTTCGGCCGGTCCGAGTTCGAAATGCATGTCCGTGAAATCAAACTTCTCCTTTCCCTTAGCCTGATATATCTCGTCGTTCTTCTCGCGGAAATATCTTTGCATGGCCTTTTTCTCGCTCCACTTGCGATATTCGGCCGGCGTCATGTATATGGGCGTATTGATGTAGGAGTCGCTCATCTTCGAACCGATGACGTAAAGATCGAGCGAATCGTTGTATTCCACCTCCTGTTTCAGGTTGTCGGGACGTTTCAGGTCGGCCGCATTCTGGTCAAGGTCATCGATGGTGATGGGCAATGTGCGCTGAATCTTCCATCTGGCGTTGAGCAACGAATCGGGAATGGAATCCTCGTTGTCTATTATCGGCTGTGCCTTTATGGCCAGAGTATCCTTCTTCTCGGTCTGTTGCGCGGGCCGGTTGTTGTTTCTCCTCCGCGGGTTCTGGTCCTGATAATAAGGTACGGAGAGGGCATAGCTTGCCAGACTTACGGCAAACAATGAAAGAAACAGTCCGTATATGATTTTTCTTATTTTCACTTTATCTGCTTCAAGGCCAACTTAACGACTTGTTCAACAGGCATGTCGGGATTTTCCTCCAGTATGGCTACAACCACCTTGGCCGACGGTGCGGGCGAGAATCCGAGCATGGTGAGCGCCGATACGGCCTCGTCTCTCACCTCTACATTGACAACAGAGCTCGCCGCGTCGCACTTCTCCTCCGTCGCAATTCCCAGCGACAGCATCTTGTCGCGAAGGTCCACTATTATTCTCTGTGCCGTTTTCAGTCCTATGCCCTTCACGCTTTTGATGAGTCTTTCGTTGCCTGTGGATATGGCAGAGCTCAGTTCGGCGGGCGACATGGTGGAAAGTATCATGCGCGCGGTGTTGGCTCCTACGCCCGACACAGTGATGAGCAACCGGTAGACCTCACGTTCCTGCTTCGATACGAATCCGTAGAGCGTGAACGAATCGTCGCGTCCGCCGGCCACGAGAGCCTCGTGCACATAGAGTTTCACTTCCTTTTTGCCTTGTATGGCTGTGTATGTGTTGAGCGAAATGTTGAGAGCATAGCCCACACCGGTCGCCTCCACCACCGCCAGAGCGGGTGTCAGATCGGTCAGTTCGCCTTTTATGTATTCTATCATTGTCTTTTACTTATGTTATGCCTGATCCTGTCCGGCATCCGGCGTGATGTGCCCTGTACGCGGAAAATGCCGCGCGGTGCGGACAGAAAAACACATTAATTCAAATATATTAACGTATGCGACAGCGTTTTATTGTTACAGCTGTGCATAAAATGCAGTTTTAACATATTGCCGTCCGCCACACACCACAAAGCCAGCACACCCTTCCCGTGTTTTTCATCACGCCAAATATCCATGCTTTTAAAGAAAACTCAGCAGGCGGACTTACAGTTTTTCTTGACTTTTTTTTGACAAAATTTTTCCGCAAAAGAGATGTAAAGGAATGTTAAATCACGTATAAGAAAGGCCGGTTCGGGCCGTACCGCCTTATGGTATACCACGTAGTGGAATGCCGTATGATTCATCTTGTATTCCGATTAAGCCCGTTTTAGGGTCTGGTCATGCCTGTTTCAGGGTGTGTTATGGTGCATATCAGGCCCTGAAATGGGCCGTATCACGTACCAATATGGTGCTTATCGCAGGACGAAAGAATTATCTTCAAACATAAGCCACTGACACTCAACAAATTGCATAAGCCTCTTATTTTTCGCGAATTTGCGTCCGAAGGAGCGTCAGCCCGCAAATACTCGCTTATTTTTCGGGGTAGAACTGAAAACTCGGACGGAAAAATCGCAGAATAATGAAAATCTGTAAGTGGCCCATATTACCATCATCTCAACAGAAGAAAACAATGATGATTCAAGGCTGGAGGCACATTTTTTATTCAAACCAATTACCACATTATTTCTATTGAGCCAAAGGCGACGTAACGACTCACTTAGGAAAACACAGCAAAAACATATCCGTCCCGACATACGTAATCGTCGTCGGGACGGATATATAATAATGTGTGAGGTCCGGCAACGTACGGCTGACCTTTCATCAGACGTACCGCGAGACCTTCAGCTTATTGTCAGATAAAGAGATTTACACCTGCATTGTCGGCACGGTCCATGTATGTCGCCACACCGCCTACGGTCACTCCGTCGATGAGTTCCTCACGGCTGATGCCCATCATGTCCATGGTCATCTGGCAGGCTATCAGTTCCACACCGTTGTCCATGGCCTGCTGCATGAGCTCTTCGAGCTGCGATATGTTCTTCTTGCGCATGATGTGGCGCATCAGAAGATCGCCCATGCCAAACATGCTCAGTTTAGAGAGATGCAGTTTTGTTGAGTCTGACGGCAGCATCCACGCAAACATACGCGAGAAGAAGTCCTTGGCAACACTCGGCTTGTTGCGTTTCTTTATGACGTTCAGGCCCCAGAAGGTGAAGAATATCGTCACCTTGCCACCCGTTGCAGCCGCTCCGTTGGCCAGCACAAACGTGGCAAGTGCGCGGTCGAGATTGTCGCTGAACATGATGAGTGTCTTGTCGCGGCGTGCGCCCTGTGCCGGTGTCTCAGGCGCAGAGCATGCCTCCTGCTTCTGTATCACGACTGTATGATAACCGTTGGCCGACTCTTTCGAAACGAATCTGTTGCCCGTAGAGCGGCACCACGATTCGGCATCACGTGCGAATCCCGGATCGGTGGCCTTCACCTCTACCATCTGTCCGACAGACATACCGTCCATTGTCTGTTTCAGACGCATTATCGGACCGGGACACTGCAGGCCACATGCATCGAGCTGAACCATGTTGCCGCAACTTTCCGGACGGTTTGTGTCACACGTGCACGGCTGTTCTGCAACCGACTCCACCTTCTGTGTGGAAAGCGCGTAGGTCTTGTATCCACCCGAGAGATTTCTCACCTGCTTGTAGCCGCGGCCGAGAAGAATCTGCTGCGCCAGATATCCACGCAGTCCGACAGCACAGAACACCACGATGTTGTCATCTTTATCAAGCTCGTCGAGACGTCCGCGCAGGTCGTCGAGCGGTATGTTCACAGCTCCGTCTATCGTACCGAGCGCATACTCCTCCGGCGTACGCACGTCCACCAGTCGCACGGCAGCTTTGTCGGCAGCCGCAAGCTCGCGCCATGTAATGACGGGCATCACCTTGTCCAACGTATTGCATGCCACATAGCCGGCAATGGCAACAGGGTCCTTGGCCGAGGCAAACGGCGGAGCGTAGGCCTGTTCGGTCTTCACGAGATCGCGCACGGTGCCGCCCTGCTTTATGAGCATGGCTATCTCGTCAATGCGTTTGTCCACGCCTTCCACGCCCACACACTGCGCTCCGTAAATACGTCCGGTGTCGGGGGCAAAGGTGAGTTTCAGTGTGAGATTGAATGCTCCGGGATAGTAACCGGCATGCGACGAAGATGTGGTGACCGATGTCAGATAGGGCACACCCATGCGTTTGAGGTGCTTAGCGGCCAGTCCGGTGGCACCGACTGTTATGTCGAACACCTTGGCAATGGACGTTCCGATGGCACCTTCATACTCCTCGCGGTTGCCGAACACCATGTTGTCGGCAGCTATGCGCGCCTGACGGTTGGCAGGACCGGCCAGATAGTTGAGCCACGGACCGCCGGCTATGGGATGTTCGTATTCTATTGCGTCGCCCACGGCGTAAACGTCGGGTGCTGATGTCTGCAGATAGTTGTTCACCTTTATGCCGCGCGCTCCCAGCTCTATGCCAGCTTCCTTAGCCAGCGAGGTAGAAGGGCGCACGCCGATGGAGAGCAGTACGAGGTCGGCTGTGAGCGTCTCGCCAGTGTTGAGGAACACTTTGATGCGGCCTTCTTCCTGCGCGAACTTCTCAACACCCTTGCCCAGCAGCAGTCCTACGCCTTTGTCCATGAGATGACGGTGCACGTGTGAGGCAATGGAGAAATCGACAGGAGCCATCACCTGGTCGGCCATCTCGACTATAGACACCGCAGCGCCGGCATGATGAAGGTTTTCTGCCATCTCCAGACCTATGAAACCACCGCCTACAACTACGGCGTGGTTCACACGATGAGTGGTGAGATACTGGTGTATGCGGTCGGTGTCGTCCACGTTGCGCAGGGTGAATATGCCTTCGGTGTCGATGCCCTCAAGCGGCGGACGCACAGGATCGGCGCCCGGCGAGAGCAGCAGGCGGTCGTAGGTCTCGGTGTATGTGATGCCGTCGGCGCGTCTTATGCTCACCTCATGCCTGGCAGTGTCGATGGCCAGTGCCTCGTTCTGCGTGCGCACGTCTATGTTGAAACGGCGGGAGAAGGCCTCCGGCGTCTGCACGAACAACTTGTCGCGGCTCTTTATGACACCACCTATATAATAAGGAAGACCACAGTTTGCATACGATATATATTTACCTTTGTCGATGAGAACTATCTCAGCGTTCTCGTCAGCTCGTCTTATGCGTGCCGCCGCGGTGGCTCCGCCGGCGACTCCGCCAATGATTACATGTTTCATAGTTTTGAAAAATTAGCGCCGTAAAGATAATATATTATTCCATAAAAACAATAAACCGCCACACAATTTCTACATACCGGCAGTTGCCTGTCCGACATGATTTCTGCTCTTTATCGTATTCCGGCTGAGTTCTTATAGTATATGCGACATATATACAAACATGTCTCACAATGCCATACACAGACCTGTAAGAATGCATAAAAATAAACTACACAACACGTCTGATGCCACGCCGACACATCAAAAGGGTTTTACGGTAATGCGGAAAAAGCTTTTCCGAAGCGCAAGAAAGGCACGGACGGAGCGATAAAACAATAAAAACATTGTGTGGCAACGCATTACATTCATTCCTCAAAGCTCACAAATTTGCGGTCACATGCCACTGTCAACGCAAAAAGCGCATTATCACGGGACTGGCGTTGCATAAATATGCAGAGGCGGAACACAGGATGTGTATATTTATGCAACCGCATGGCATCCGGCCCTTATACCTTATATACGTGGTCTTACGGACGTGCACAATATATGGCAGAAAAATTGACATGTGATAAAGAAGACATAAACAAACTAAAAAAATATTTTCTCAGATGCGGCTTTTTCAATATTTTTGTAACTTTGCGTGAGATAAATATGCACTGTCCGCGGCATGAAACACAGGCAATGCCGGCAAAGGAAGTGCGGAAACAGGATACAAACACAATTTATAAACACAAGAAAAGATGAAAAAGATCAGAGCAGCCGTAGTGGGATACGGCAACATCGGACACTACACAGTACAGGCACTTGAGGCATCCTCAGACTTCGAAATAGCAGGAATAGTACGCCGCAACGGCGCAGAGAACAAACCGGCAGAGCTCGCCGCATACGATGTGGTGAAGGACATAACCGAACTGAAAGACGTAGACGTGGCCATTCTTGCCACACCGACACGCAGCTGTGAGGAATACGCAAAGAAAATACTGGCCATGGGTATCAACACTGTGGACAGCTTCGACATACATACTTCCATTCTCGACTACCGCAACGCGCTCATGCCTATATGCAAGGAACACGGCACAGTGGCTGTTATTGCAGCCGGCTGGGATCCGGGGTCGGACTCTATCGTGCGCACTCTGATGCAGAGCCTCGCACCGAAAGGACTGAGCTACACCAACTTCGGACCGGGTATGTCTATGGGACACAGCGTATGCGTTAGAGGTAAGGAGGGCGTGAAGAACGCTCTGTCTATGACCATTCCGAAGGGCGAAGGACTGCACCGCCGCATGGTGTACGTAGAGCTTGAGGAAGGTGCAAGCCTTGAGGAAGTGACAAAGGCCATAAAGGCAGACCCATACTTCGCAAGCGACGAGACACACGTGTTCGCAGTTCCGTCAGTTGACGACGTGCGCGACATGGGCCACGGCGTGAACCTCGTACGCAAGGGTGTGAGCGGAAAGACACAGAATCAGCGTATGGAATTCAACATGAGCATCAACAATCCGGCACTCACAGGCCAGGTGCTCGTGAACGTTGCACGCGCCTCTATGCGCCAGCAGCCGGGATGCTACACCATGATTGAGATTCCGGTGATAGATATGCTCGAAGGCGACCGCGAAGAACTCATATCACATCTTGTATAATGCCACACAACTAAGATGTGAAAGCCGGCAGGCGGACAGTCATGTTGCTGCCGCCTGCCGGTTCATTTTTTATTAGGGAATCATACTAACAAACAATCCGCAGGCAACATACGCAAACACAATACCATCAGCAGAAGATGAAGAAGACAACAAACACAATAGCTGCAATACTGCTCTGCACGGCAATGGCCTTGACCTTTGCTTCGGCCACACAGAACAAAGGGGCCATAAGCAAGAAGGGCAGCACCACCATGGTGAACACCACATCCATAGCCAAAAGCGTAAAAGGATACGGCGGAACAACACCGCTGAAAATATACATCAGCAACAACAAGATAACAAAAATAGAAACGCTGGCAAACAACGAGGCGCCGGGCTTTTTCGCAAGAGCGAAAAAACTGCTGTCGGCATACATAGGCAAAGACCCGAAAACTGCAGCAAAGATGAAGGTGGACGCCGTGAGTGGAGCCACATATTCATCGGATGCGCTCATCGGCAATATGAAAAAGGGACTGGAATACTACAATTCAGCCAAATAGACTGCCTGAGGAACGCACTCTGCATCCGCAGCCTCTATGGCAGCGCGCCGTACATGTAACATAATTGTAACGCCATTGCAACAGATGTGAACAGTCTTATGCATAATTTTGCAGAAAACAAAAAGCCAAAATGGAACATAAAAACAGAATTCTTGTTGTGGACGACGAGCAGGACCTGCTCGAAATTCTGAAATTCAATCTTGAGACTGAAGGATATGAGGTATCTACCGCATGCTCGGCCGAAGAAGCTCTGACGCTCAACGTGTGCAGTTTCGACCTGCTGCTGCTCGACGTGATGATGGGCGGCATGTCGGGCTTCGCAATGGCAAAAAGACTGAAGACCGACCCGGCCACAGCGCACATACCAATAATCTTCCTCACTGCCCGTGACACGGAGAACGACACCGTCACGGGATTCAATCTCGGCGCCGACGACTACATATCAAAACCGTTCTCCATCCGTGAAGTGCTCGTACGGGTACGCGCTGTGCTCAGACGCACCGCCTCACCTTCCGAACAGCAGGCGCCACAGGTGATACACTATCAGGGCATCGAGATGAATCTTGGCAAGAAAACTGTAAGCATCGACGGCGAGGAGATACCGTTCACAAAGACCGAATTCGAACTGCTGCATCTGCTGCTTGAGGAGCGCGGACGCGTGTTCTCACGCCAGGAACTTATCGATCGCATATGGCCTAAGGACGTGCTCGTGCTCGACCGTACCGTCGATGTAAACATAACACGACTGCGCAAAAAGATAGGCAGATTCTCAAAATGTATTGTCACCCGCCTCGGATTCGGCTATTATTTCGATGCTTAGACCATTAAACCAGAACATAATGATATCACGGTGTATCAGGAACATTAGCGTTGGCAACAGGATTTACTTCAGCGTGCTGTCCGTATTCCTGCTTTTCGCCATTGCGTTCATCGTATTCCAGCAGGTGCGAGAGAATCAGTATAAGATAGAAACGCTCGACATGAGGCTGCAGGACTACAACGAGCGAATGAACGAATGGATGAGTTACACCGACAGTATCAACGAACACACCCTCAACATTTATGTCCGGAGTCATGGGTTCACAGGCCTCAGAGTAACTCTGATAGAGAAAAACGGTAAGGTGGTTTACGACAGCAATCTGAGCAGTTACACCAACGTAATCAACCATTCCGAACGCCCTGAGGTGATAGACGCATTGAGAAGAGGACACGGTTCCACAATAGACAGAAGCAGCAAGACCGTGGAGGGCAACTTCTTCTACTCCGCCACATACTTTAAGGACAAGGGAATCATCATACGCAGCGCCCTGCCCTATGACGACAATCTGTCTAAATCGCTGCAGGCCGACCAGCATTACATCTGGTTTGCCATTACGGCCATGGTTCTGCTCACGCTCATTCTCTATCATTTCATAAGCAGACTGGGTGCCAACATCACCAAACTGAAAATATTCGCAAGCCGTGCCGACAACAACGAATCGCTCGACACGGAGGATCTGGCAGACTTCCCGGACGATGAATTGGGAGAGATTGCCGAGCGTATAATAAAGATATACAAACGTCTGCAGAGCACACGCGAGGAACAGAACATTCTGAAACGCCAGCTCACACAGAACATAGCACACGAACTGAAGACACCAGTGGCAAGCATACAGGGCTATCTGGAGACAATACTCAGCAATCCTGACATGGACGTCAAGGTGAAACAGCAGTTCATGGAGCGTAGCTACGCGCAGAGCAGAAGGCTCACATCGCTGCTGCACGACATCTCGACACTCAACAGAATGGACGATGCACAGGAGCTGATAGACTTCTCCGAAGTGAACGTGTCGAACATCATAGCCGACATAGAAAGGGATACTTCAATGCAGCTTTCGGAAAAAGGCATGACATTCGTGAACAACGTGAAACCGGACATCATAATAGAAGGCAACTACAGTCTGGTTTACAGCATCTTCAGAAACCTTACCGACAACGCAATAGCCTACGCCGGAGAACACACTACGATAACAGTGAACGCCGAAGAAAAGGATGATTGTTGGGCTTTCTCGTTCAGCGACAATGGTGTGGGAGTGCCGGTCGAGCATCTGCCACGGCTCTTCGAACGCTTCTACCGCGTGGACAAAGGACGCAGTCGCAAAATGGGTGGCACAGGACTGGGACTCGCCATTGTAAAGAACGCCATACTGATGCATGGCGGAACAGTCAGAGCACACAACCTGCTGAGCGGAGGGCTTTGCTTCGAATTTTCACTAAGAAAACACAGATAGATCTCTTCCATAAAACACCAGAAACCACTTAGGCAAGCCAAAAGCACCGTTCCGCGACATTGCGGACTGATTATAAAAAGATGCGGGGCAGAACATCATTTAAAGATGTCCTGCCCCGCATTTCCTGTTCATAAGTATTACATCATCTTCCCGATGTGTGGGTGACGAGCTGTATATTGTCCGCACCGACACGTGTGGCAAGCCATTTCTTCATCTTCTCGTGCTCGGCAGTGCTCAACCTCGCACCAGCACCAAGACCGACTATGGCAACCGGACGACGCACAGCGGATGTGGAGTCAGCCAGAACTGTGGCCGAAAGCGACAGACTTACGTCGCGCACACCGGGGAACAGCGTCTTCATCTCGGCAGCAACTGCCGGAGCGAGGTCGTCATAACGCGTATATTCGTTCAGTCGGTTCTGCAAAGCGGAAGCCTTGAGAGCCTCTTCGCGCAGCATGGCAGCATAATTGTTGCTCGTTGTACGCACACTGGAAAGGCGGTTGTTGAGCAACATCACGGAATCAGACTGCGAACCCTGTATCACCTGAAGCGTGTAATGAGCCATCTTGTAGTCGGACATGCTGTTCTCCGCACGCTTTATCATGCTGTCCGAAATCTCACGTCCCACAGCCACAACACGCAGGGTGAGACTGTCTTTATTTACATCGTATGATATGATGCGTGTACCGTTGCTTTCCAAGCGGTCCTTCACGAAACGGCTGACATTGGTTTTGAATATGCTCGAACGCACAATGCCATAGGTCATGAATGCCGCCGGCACCATCGTGACAACAACTGCTATTATGATATAACGTTTCACCCGGGCATAATGTCCCTGGTCAAGGAACTGCTTTTCCTTGAACTTCATCATCCTCACACCCAGATAAGTGGCAAGGCTGATGAACACCGTGTTAATGAAAAACAGATAGAACGCACCGAAGAAATAGTAGATATTGCCTGTCGCTATGCCGAATCCGGCAGTACAAAGCGGCGGCATGAGTGCCGTGGCAATGGCTACTCCGGGGAATACGTTGCCCTTGCCCTTACAGCTGAGGGCCACAATTCCGGCCGCACCTCCGCACAGAGCGATGAACACATCGTAGAGCGTCGGCGACGTACGGGCAAGAAGTTCCGACTGCGCTTCGTTGAGAGGAGTCAGCAAAAAGTATATTGTCGCCGTGACAACACTTATGAGTGTGGCGATAAGATAGTTCTTAACCGACCGTTTCAACAGTTCGAAGTCGTTGATGCCCACAGCCAATCCCATGCCGATGATAGGTCCCATGAGCGGCGATATGAGCATCGCGCCGATAATGACAGCAGTAGAATTGACATTCAGACCAAGCGAGGCGATGAATATCGCGAACACAAGTATCCAAAGATTTGAACCATGAAACGACACACCGTTGCGGATAGCGGCAATAGTGTCTTCCTCTTTCTCTCTGTCGGTGGATACGTTGAAATACTTCTTCAACGAACCGGTCAGGCGCAGGACTGTGCCTTTGAAGCCGTCACCGACAATCTTCTGATCTTTTTCTTCCATATTGTTTGTTTTTTATGTATTTCCTCTTTAATATCAGGAATATCAAGGACAGAAACCGATATTTATGATTTAACGTACAACAAGTTCAAATATGACGAAGGCCAAGAACGACAACAAACAGAGAAAACGAAGTTTTTAGTGATTGACTATTGCCGAGCCAAGCCCTATACTCTACAAAAATAGTAATTTTATTAATTCGCCGCAACAATTTCACGACATTGTTTTCATCATGATACACTATGCCGCCGGCATGGCGGAACAGGCTTTTCCATGTCACACCAGACACTCCGCAGACAGTGGGGACAAACATTGTCATGATGTAATCTGCACCGTACGTCCGCCCGGATTTTGTCTTCTTGCAAATTTGTATTATCTTTGCCATAAGCATGCCATTACATTTCTTAAAAACAGAACGAAAACAAATACAACACGGCAATGCCCATATAACAAACAAGGAAATTATGAAAATAGAACAGGCTAAGAAGGAACATGCACACGACATAGCACTGCTCATCATGCAGGCAATGTCGGATGAATGCTGCATGAACCTTGTCGGACCGGGCAAGACGCTGGCCGACTTCGAACAGGTAATGACAGATCTTGCAGCATCAGAATGCTCACAGTACAGTTATCTCAATACGCTCGTCGCACTGAACGATGACAATCGCGTGGCAGGAGCCGTAGTGGCATACCGCGGCGAGGACCTCCACACTCTACGCAAGGCATTCCTGCACGCAGCAAAAGAGCAACTGGCACACGACCTCGACAACATTCCCGACGAGACGGAAGCCGGCGAATACTACATAGACAGCATTGCCGTATATCCTGAATTCAGACGTATGGGCATTGCATCATCACTGCTACGCGCAGCCATAAAGCGTGCCCGTGAAAACGGGCTGCCTGCCGGCCTGCTCGTAGACAAGCTGAATCCCAATGCCGAACGATTGTACACGGCACTGGGATTCAGATATGTAAACGATAAAATGTGGGGCGGGCATGAAATGAAACACATGCGCTGCTACTGCCCCGAATAAGTATTGAAGTTGACCGAAGCCGGCCTTCCGCCGGCAACGGTTTCCGCACTGACATTCATATAAGTGGTGTTCCTGCTGTTTAAACACTCTATCACCGCCTCGCCGTTCTCGTCTGTGACAACCTCCGGGTTCCAGTACAGAGTGCGGCGACGGTCGTCTATTCCTTCATTAAGCATCGTTTCACTGTATTGCGGGGAATAGAACTCGGCCGGAATGCTGTATCCCTGTATCTCGGTCTTTCTTATACCATGAGTCGGTTTGTAGCTCTTGCCGGCATTCCAACGCTCCTGCATCTGGAAAGCACACCTTACAAAGATCTGCCGTAAACCGGTCTGACTGACGGTGTCCATCTTGAACTGACCTGTGTAAATGTCGCGAAGCTCGTCCACATCCACCCTGAAGTCCTTGTCGTTGAACTTATATGACATCATGCCCGTATGGTCCATATAGAGCATGGCTGTCTCTATCATGTCGATGCAGCCCACAAGATGCACCTGATCAATGTCCTTTCCGTTGGCACTATACTTCATCTCGTTCACTCCATAGAGCGTTCCCTCGCGGTTTATTCTGTCGTTGAGAGTATGCATCAGATAACCAATGTCATCAACAACAAGTTTTCCGTTGTCGCGCAGTCTGTCTACATACTGTCTTATATTGTAGAATCCCAGGATGTCGCGCTCAAATGTCTCAGTGTCCTGCAAGAGCCGTTTGTTCTTGTATTTTCCCTTTACAACAACCTCACCGAGCTTCAGTATCTTCTCATCTCCCACGAGCGAGTCCTCGAAAACGCTGATGTCAGCATCCAGTCTGGTCGTATCGACAGGAGTACTCCACATCGGATTGAGCTCAGAATAGTCGAGCTGACGGAGCGGGGGCTCAAAGTTGCGGAACAGACTCACGAGAGCGTTGCGGTTGTATTTCTTTCCGTCGCGCTTGGTCTGTATGAGTGCCTCCATCTTTCCGTAGAAATCATCAAGCGGAATGGTGAAGTTGCCGAGCGAGTCGGCACGTGTAGAGCCCATGATGGCCACCGAGTCATTATGCGCCATGACGGTTATGCCGATGTTGGCCTGCGCCTTTCCGTACCAAGAGTCGATGTGTCCGTAAAGGTTGAGATTAGGTTCTGGCAGATATTTCGGTTCCACCTGCTTCAGGCCGAAACTCTCCTGCACATCATAACGGCGCCATCCGCGTATGAGCAGAAGGTTGTCGAGCATCTTGCGGCGTGCCACCGACCTGTCGACAAAATAGAATCCCGGCTGCCGTATATAGCCTTTCAGCTCAGAAGTGAGCAGAAGATCTGTGAAAATGTTGTTGTCATACTGTATGTAGTCCATGTCTAATCCGTCCCTCACAGCAACAGATATGCGCGCGTTGCTCACAGGAGCGTTTGACGCATCGGTGAGTTTCAGGCGGCACACGGCCTTCTTGAACGGTGCGTAAAGGTCGTTGTCGGCCGATGCGCTCAGGCTGAGTGTATCCTTGGGATAGACATAACAGAAACGATCGAGCAGCGAAGCGCCCGACGAGTTGACAAGCGACAGACGTACCACTCCTCCTGGAAGGTCGGAAGTGAGAATCCTTATACGCTTGCTGGAGGCCTCGCCGAAATCGACAGGCACATAGGTGCACGGCGTAAGACCGGAGAAAAGGAACAGCGCCACATCGCCCCCGGCAATTCCGGCAGAACGCGACACCGTGACGTCGAGCGACTCCTCGCGCACGTTCACCATGATGCCGTAGCCCGCAGGCTGTGCATCCGGCAGCTTGAACTTGCGTGTCTTGCCGTTGTATATCAGCTCCACCGAAGCAGGTTTCTCGCCCGGAGTATAGGTGAAGCTGCCCATTCCGTCGTGTATTGTGGCAATGGGCAGAATTTTCTCGCCGCTCTCCGACAACAGATATCCGCTCACATTCACCCATCCGCTGTCCTCGCTCAGCGTCTCAAATCCAACCACTGCAGGCATGCCCTGCACCAGCTGTCCGCCCTCGGGGAAGAATCTCACGTTGAGTTCCTTCAGATTTTCCTTCGGCCTTTGCTTCATGCTCTTGTCCATATTGTAGGTAGCGATGCTGCGGCTCTGCTCGTCGTTGTTTATGCGCTTGCGGTAGATGGGAAGCGTGCGCGAGAAATACTGCGGGTCGTCACCGAAGGCGAGCATCCACTTTGTGTATGCCCTCACTTCGTAATATCCTGTGAAAAAAGTGTTTGCCAGCGATATCTGTCCGTGCCCCTCGCCATTTTCGAGTTTCACAATCTGGCGATCCATCACATTGCCGAGCTGGTCGACAAACTCCACATACAGCGGTTTGCTTATCTTACTCGGCATGTTGTCGGCAGCAGTGAGCACGTAGGCCTTAAACCAAATGGTGTCTCCCTGATAGTAACTCGTGTTGTCGAAGTGCAGATATACTTTCTCTCTCGGAAACGCCTGGGCATACGACTGCGCTTGGGCGAAATAGGTGTCGAAGACCGAAGGCGTCTGTGCGAAGGCCGCAAGCCGGCACGCCACGATCAGGACAAACATCAGCAAACATTTTCTCATAAGCTATACTAAACTTTTATTTCAACTTTTCAAATCATCTGTACAAGCCAGTAGGCCACCATTCCGGCCAGATAGCCCACAAGGGCAACCCAAGAAACGTGCTTCAGATACCAGCCGAAGGTTATCTTCTCCAGTCCCATAACAACCACACCGGCCGCCGAACCAATGATGAGCATGGAGCCGCCCACACCGGCACAGTAGGCCAGCAGCAGCCAGAACAGTCCGTCTACAGCCATGTCGCCGGTCGGAGCGATGGGATACATACCCATACATCCTGCCACGAGCGGCACATTGTCGACAATGCTCGAGATGACACCGATGGCTCCGGTGACAAGATAGTGGTTACCGCCCGATACGTCGTTGAGCGTAGCTCCGAGCGCCGTGAGCACGCCTATCTCCGACAGACATGAAACGGCCATGAGTATTCCGAGGAAGAAAAGGATGGTAGACATGTCGATGCGTGACAGCAACTGGCTGACGCGGCGGGCCATAGTGTCGTCCTCAGAGGTTGAACGATAGAAAAACTCGGTGACAGTCCAAAGCAGACCGAGCACGAGCAGAATGCCCATGAACGGCGGCAGATCGGTCATATAGCGGAAAATCGGCACAAAGATGAGTCCGCCCACACCAAGGAAGAACACCGTGTGGCGCTGGCGACGGGTGAATGTGCTCACGTTGTCCTTAGGCAGATTCTGCGCGCAGTCGAGCTTACCCTTCAGTCCGAACTGCAGTATGAGCACAGGCACCACCATCGACACAAGCGACGGCAGGAACAGTTCGCCCAGCACACCGCCGGTGCTTATCATGCCCTTGATCCAAAGCATGATGGTAGTAACGTCGCCGATGGGCGAGAAAGCGCCTCCCGAGTTGGCCGCAATTATCACAATCGATGCGAAGATCATGCGCTCCTTGTTGTCGCGTATGAGCTTGCGCAGCACCATTATCATCACTATGGACGTTGTGAGGTTGTCGAGAATGGCCGACAGGAAGAACGTCATGAAGGCTATGCGCCACAGCAGTTTGCGCTTGCTGCGGGTCTTCATGATGTCGCGCACGAAGTTGAAACCGCCGTAAGTATCGACAATCTCGACAATGGTCATGGCTCCCATGAGGAAGAAAAGAGTCTCGGCCGTGTCGCCGAGGTGCATCTTCAACGACTCACCCACCTGCACAGCCAGCGACTGCACGCCTGTTGCGGCATCGCCTACTGCGGCGGAAACATACTGGCCGGGGTCTATCATATAGACCGTCCAGCACAAAACACACATGAGCAGCGCCACGGCTGCCTTGTTCACCTTGGTGAAACTCTCGGCCGCTATGCACACATAGCCGGCCACAAAAATAAGGACTATCGTCAACGTTAATGTTGTCATTGTCTGTAAAAAATAATTGACTGTTTATGTTTCTTGTTTCAAATACACTCTGCCATTGCCGTTATCAAGGCATGCACGACACCGCAACGCCACCGTCGAAAGGCATGCGCCACCGGCCGCTGTGTCTGAATAGTACTGTCTAAGATGTGAACAAAGATAATAAATAAAATGAAAAACAACCATGGCCTCATGTTTTAACATTAAAATAATGCGGCAAAAACCGGGTCAATAGTTGTCGAGTATGCGTTTCTGACGCTCGCGTTCCTTTTTCGACACGCGACGCTTGCTGCGGTCGAACAGGCTGAAGAAGTCGAAACTGAATCCTGTCTTGGGTTTGATGGGTATGGCCTTGGCCTCCGAATCCATGCTCCGTTTGAGCGCACCCATACCGTCGTTGGGCGCTATAATCTCCACACCCTTGAGCGTGTTGATGTTGGGAATGAGGAAAATGGTATCGCGCTGCATCTCCTCGGCCGTCATGTTGCGCTTTATGTAGCCCTTGCACAATATGGTGGCTCCGCGGAACTTGCCACTAAGAACGAACTGTCCGCGATAGTCGGTGGTGACGCGCTCTCCGCCGTCGGTCATTATCACAACGTCGCGCAGAGGCTTGCGCGACGACATGTCGGCCACCAATCCGCCCGACTGCGCCATCGAACGCGACGCAGTCATAACCAATATGATTATAAACAGGATTACAGGCATTTTCGTAAACATTGTTCAGATCAGGCCGGTGTGCGTGCCGTCCGCCTACATACGTCCGGCTACGATACATCATACAGTCCGGCCCCACTCTCATAGTCTTCCGGTTTTCAATCTCAAATGTACGAATATAAGCCCATAGGTCCATGTCCGCCGTTCTTATTTTTTGTTTTTTTCAGCATCTATCATAATTGTTTGCACTGCCCCATAAGGATTGTCCGTACAAAGGCCTGTGCAGCAGCAACGACACGAAGGAGAGTATGGCTTGGCATGACGTCTGAATATATAAAAAAACAGAAAACAGAGACGGATAAGTTAAATATTCATCTTGAAAACAGCGCGAAATTCTCGTAAAATCCGGCAGACAACATTTTTGTGCGGAATATCGCAAAATCCTGACATTCACATAAACATCTGACACACAGCGTTTTGCGCACCGTTAGACTTCGATATATTCTCCGTGTGTCTGCAAAAGAGCCTCTTTCGACCTCTGATATGGTCCATATTGAGCGGTCATATAGCCCATATCACGCCCTAAAACATTTGATTTCAGGGTACAATAAAGGCCGTTTCGCAAGACAGTCGGCATGTGTCCGGTCTGCGCTTCATGCGGAACAGGCTTTTAGGGAAGCATTTTCGAGGCGACATTTCTCTAGAATGTGAAAAATGAAATGTTAAATGACGTGTGCCGTATGCAAACAGATGTTAAAGAAAATTTGCAAAAACCTGCGCGGCCCGGGTGGTATGACATAAGGCACATCAAGCCTCATCCTTGTAGCACGGCAATCATGTGTTTCCGCCATCATGCCGCCAACGCATCCGCACATTTACGACGACCTCCGCAGGCGGCCTTAGTTCCACATTATTATATATTAGGAGTCATGTTTTCGAAGAAACACCAACGAAATATCATTGTAAAACATTTATAACCGTCGGGCAACGCAGGCGCAACATCACACCTTTAATTTTGCACCCGGACAATAAGGTATAATGTATTTCAAAATGATTAAAGTGAAAAGATTTGTTGCCATCACGGCATTGCTGCTCATCTCGACTATCGCAGCCTACGCAGAAGGAATAACAGGTGTTGTGTTCGACAAGAGCGACCGTCAGCCGCTCATCGGAGCGACGATACAGGTGGCCGGAACCGACATAAAGGTCATAACCGATATCGACGGAAAGTTCAAGATAAACGGACTGAAGGCAGGAAAGTACAACATCACCATAAACTACATATCATACAAAACCAAAACCCTCAACAACATAGAGGCACTGAAAGACGCCGAGGAAAACACCATCACCATAGAAATGGAAACAGACCAGCAGACACTCGGCGAAGTTTCGGTGGTGGGAATAATGAAACAGAACACCGACGTGGCGATGCTTCAGGTGGCACGCAACAGCCAGATGGTGGTGAGCAACGTGTCGGCCCAGGAGATTAAACGCACACAGGACTCCAACGCCGGAGAGGTGGTGAGACGCGTGCCGGGCGTGAGCATCATAGAGGACAAGTTCGTAATGGTTCGCGGACTGTCGCAGAGATATAATAATGTATGGATAAACGGCGGTGCCGTACCGAGCAGCGAGGCCGACTCGAGGGCTTTCTCCTTCGACATCATACCGAGCTCTCAGATTGACAACATGCAGATAGTGAAGACTCCGTCGCCCGAATATCCGGCCGACTACAGCGGAGGATTCATCACCATCAACACAAAGGACATACCGTCGGAGAACACAGCCGACATAATGATAGGAGGCAACTGGAACGACGCTACGGCCTTCTCCAACTTTAAGTATGCCAAAGGCTCCGGCACCGACTTCCTCGGATTCGACAGCGGCATGCGCAGCCTGTCGTGCGGCATGGACGGAACTCTGAAGAGCATAGCCGGCAACGGCGTCGACCTCATGGGCAACGGATTCAACAACGACTGGCGCATCAGAAACATGAATCCTGCCGGCGACCTTAAGTTCTCGGCCTCGATAGGACGCCGATGGAAGATAGGCGACCGCCAGGTGGGAATGATTGCCGCACTCAACTACACCAACGAGTATCGCAAGTATGAGGACATGGACAACAACCTCTTCGGTGTATACGACGCCGTAAAGGACAAGTCGAACTATCTGCGCTATTCGGTGGACGATCAGTACAACCACAACGTGCGCCTCGGAGCAATGGCAAACTTCACCCTTCTCTCGGCCGACGGCAACAGCAAATATCAGTTCAAGAACATCTTCAACCAGCTGGGCAACGACCGTTACACATGGCGTGAGGGCGTGAGCGCGCAGTCTGACACGGAACACTCGGCCGAGTATTACTACCGCAGCCGCACAACATACAACGGACAGATAACCGGAAAGCACACCTTCGCAGCCGACAATCTGGACTGGAGCGCGAGCTATTCATACGCCAACCGCAACATACCTGACCGCCGCCGCTATCTCATCAACGACGCACTGGAGAAAGGCGAGCTGCAACTCTCAACTCCAAACGACATCTCACGCGAGTGGACCAAGCTGGACGAACACATAGTTTCGGCCGCCGTGAACGACAAACACGACTTCAAGTTCAACGACTGGAATCCTTATCTGAAGTTCGGAGCCTACGGCGAGTACCGCACACGTAAATACACAACGCGCGACCTCATCTACAACTGGAACGCTGCCGACAACACCCTGCCCGACGGTTTCCGTAAGATGGACATCCCTACTCTGCTCTCCAATCAGGAATACTTCGGAGCCGACCGCCTCTATTTGCTCGAGGAACCGCACATGCGCAACAACTACAAAGGTAACAACTATCTGGGTGCGGGCTACATTGCAGCAATGCTCCCGTTCGGAAAACTCAACGTGTATGCAGGTCTGCGCTACGAGTATGACCACATGGAGCTCATATCAAACACACGCGACTACGAGGAGAGTCCGCTCAGTCACAACTACGAATACAACGACATCTTCCCCTCGATAAACACGACCTATAAGTTCAACGACGAGCACCAGCTGCGCCTCTCATACGGCAAGACAGTCAACCGCCCCGAATTCCGCGAGATGTCACCGTCGGTATTCTACGACTTCGACCTTGCATCGAGCGTACAGGGAAACACCGACCTGAAGCCTTGCTACATACAGAACGTGGATCTGCGCTATGAGTTCTATCCTTCGAAAGGTGAGGTTATATCTATCGCAGCATTCTACAAATACTTCGACTCACCGATAGAATGGACATACATCGTGACAGGAGGAACCAACCTTCTCTACTCTTACAAGAACGCGCGGTGCGCCAACACCTACGGTATCGAGCTCGACATACGCAAGAATCTGGCCTTCCTCGGCCTGAAAGACTTCAGCTGGTCGTTCAACGGAGCGCTCATAAAGAGTAAGGTTAAGTTTGAGAAGGGTGCCAAGGAAGAGGATCGCCCGATGCAGGGACAGTCACCTTATCTGATCAACACCGGCCTGTTCTACAACAATGAGAAGATGCAGCTCGATGTGGCAGTGCTCTACAACCGCATCGGAAAACGCATCATCGGTGTGGGACGCAGCGAAGGCACCACAAGCGGAAACGAATCACTGCGCGTGCCGGACAGCTATGAGATGCCGCGCGACGTGATAGATCTCTCCGCATCAAAGCGCTTCGGAAAGCACTGGGAGGTGAAGCTCAACATACGCGACCTGCTCGCACAGAAGGTTTACTACAAGCAGTTTGCCGATGTCCACTATGCCGACGGAAGCCGCAAGGAGGTTGAACAGGTGACACGCGCCTTCAAGCCGGGACGCAACTTCGGCCTTACAGCCACCTACAAATTCTGAAAACATAACATAAGGAATTATCATTCAAAATATGAAGAGTTATTATTTAAGATATAATCGGATGTTTAACAAAACAAAAAAGATGGAAAAATTCAAATTCTACGGATGCATGGGCATCCTCGCACTGTCGCTCACACTGAGCTCGTGCAGCAATGACGATGACAATTCAACAACCGGTCCTACAGACGTGACATGGACACTGGATGGCGGACTGAATGCCTGCAACCACATTCTCTTCACCGCAGACGGAAAAGAAAACGTAAGCGACGAAGGAAAACAGATTGGTAACGGCGACCAGGAATTCGTATTCACAGGAAAGCAGACACTGAAGAAAGGCACCTACATCCTGAAAGGTTGGGTTTACATAGCAAACGGTGCAGAACTCACTATAGAGCCGGGAACCGTGATAAAGGGTGACAAGCAGACAAAGGCAGCACTCATAGCAGAACGTGGCGGAAAACTCATCGCCGAAGGAAGAGCTGACGCTCCTATCGTGTTCACATCTGAAGAGGCTAAAGGTAACCGCCGTCCGGGCGACTGGGGTGGAATCATCCTCTGCGGAAAAGCTGTGACCAACGAAGGTGAGAAGCAGATAGAAGGTGGTCCGCGTACCAAATTCGGTGGCAACGACGATGCCGACAACTCTGGTGTTCTGAAGTATGTGCGCATCGAGTTCGCAGGATATCCATTCCAGACCGACCAGGAGATCAATGGTCTCACACTCGGTGCTGTAGGTTCCGGCACAAAGATCGACCACGTACAGGTGTCTTATTCTAACGACGACTCTTACGAGTGGTTCGGCGGAACTGTTGACTGCAAGTATCTCGTTGCATACAAAGGATGGGACGACGACTTCGATACAGACAACGGATTCAGCGGAAACGTGCAGTTCGGTCTGTCCGTACGCGACTCAAAGATTGCAGACAAGTCACAGAGCAACAGCTTCGAAAGCGACAACAACGCCAACGGATCAAACGGCGAACCTCACACTTCTGCAGTATTCTCTAACATCACATTCATCGGCCCGAAAGCTGTTGACGCTTCTTTCCAGAACAATGTTGACTACATCAACGGCGGTGAGTACTTCCCCAACAACGGCTCTGGTCTGGGACGTTTCCAGGCTGCAATGCACATACGCCGCGACTCTCACCTCAACTGTTTCAACTCTGTTGCTGTGGGATGGCCTGTAGGTCTGATTCTCGACAATGAGAAAGGTGACACTCAGGGTGCCGCAACTTCAGGCGCACTGAAACTCAGAAACATCTGGTTCGCCAACATGGACGTACTTGGAACAGACTTCAACAAGATATACGAAGACGGACTTTATGACTATGAGACCGGCACTGTTGACAAAACGAAGAATTCATTCTCTCACACATTCTTCGAACTGGCTGACAACAATAACAAGTATTTCGAATCTGCAAACGGATGGTTCGACGCAACAGGATACATTCCTGCAGCAGGAAGTCCGCTCATCGGTGCAGCTTCATTCACAGACGCCCTGCTCAACGGATGCACAGCAGTGGACTACATCGGAGCTTTCGCAGCCGGCGACAACTGGCTTGACGGATGGACCAACTTCGATCCGCAGAACGCAGACTATTGATTTCTGACACTCAAAAAAACTTGAAGAACCGGTACCGGAACATGAGTCAGCAATTTCTGTGAGTACCGGTTCTTTCCTTTGTTAACCTAATATAATAAAAGCGGCAGACACGTTCAACGCTATGGTTTGAACTTTGTCTGCCGCTTGTTTTATGTTTTATGCTCTGCCGCCGGTTACTGTTTGTCGGCAAGGACCTGCATTATCTGAGCCTCGAGTTCCTCGCAGAGTTCCGGATTGTCCTTAAGTAACGCCTTTGTAGCGTCGCGTCCCTGTCCCAGTTTGGAACTTCCGTACGAATACCACGAACCACTCTTCTGGATGATTCCGCACTCGACGCCGAGATCTACAATCTCTCCTACCTTCGAGATGCCCTCTCCGAACATTATCTCAAACTCGGCCTTGCGGAATGGAGGTGCCACTTTGTTCTTCACAACCTTGACACGCACGAGGTTACCTACCACCTGATCGCCGTCCTTAATACTTGTAACCTTGCGTATGTCGAGGCGTACGCTGGCATAGAACTTCAGCGCGTTACCACCCGTAGTGGTCTCAGGATTGCCGAACATGACACCAATCTTCTCACGCAACTGGTTGATGAAGATACACGTTGTGTTGGTCTTGCTGATGGTAGATGTGAGCTTTCTCAGCGCCTGACTCATCAGACGGGCCTGCAATCCCACGTTGTTGTCACCCATATCGCCCTCAATCTCCTTCTTCGGAGTGAGCGCTGCAACGGAGTCAACCACGATTATATCAATAGCCGAAGAGCGGATGAGCTGGTCGGCTATTTCGAGAGCCTGCTCACCGTTGTCAGGTTGTGATATCAGAAGATTATCAACATCGACACCCAGTTTGGCGGCATAGAAACGGTCGAAAGCATGTTCTGCATCGATGAAAGCGGCTATACCGCCCGCCTTCTGCGCCTCGGCTATGGCATGGATGGCAAGTGTAGTCTTACCGGAACTCTCCGGACCGTATATCTCTATTATTCGTCCGCGCGGATAGCCCCCCACTCCAAGCGCTGCGTCAAGGGCTATACTGCCTGTCGGGATTACCTCGACGTTCTCTATATGTTCGTCACCAAGTTTCATTATAGACCCCTTTCCGAAGTCTTTCTCTATCTTCGACATTGCCGCCTGAAGAGCTTTCAGCTTGCCATCGCTTACGGCGGCAGCGCCTGTATTTTCCTTTTCCTTTGCCATTTCGGTTTTGTTTTCAATTATTAATGAATGTCACGCCTGTCATGACACAGCCCGAGTCAATAGTCTGCAAGGGCTGTTCACAACAGGCGCGTTATGTCTCAAGCAATAAGAAATGCTGCTTGTCTGTGATCAAAGCTCAAGATCTCCGTTGAAGATCTCGTGCCAAGGCAGTCCCTGTTTGTTGAGCTGCTCCATGAAAGGATCCGGATCGAACTCCTCTACATTCCACACACCGGGACGGCGCCACAGGCCTTTGAAGAACATCATGGCACCTATCATGGCCGGAACACCGGTCGTATAGCTTACGCCCTGCATGCCAGTCTCCTCGTAAGCAGCCTTATGTGAGCAGTTGTTATAAACGTAGTAAGTGAGTTCCTTGCCGTCTTTCAGTCCGCGGATGCGGCATCCTATGCTTGTCTGACCCTCATAGTTCTTGCCGAGGTCCTGCGGATTAGGCAGCACAGCCTTGAGGAACTGTAGCGGGACAATCTTCTTGCCCTCGTAGTCGATCGGCACGATGCTCGCCATGCCGATGTCCTGAATGACACGCAGGTGAGTGAGATACTCCTGTCCGAAAGTCATCCAGAAGCGTGCGCGACGTATTGTAGGATAGTTCTTAACGAGGCTTTCTATCTCCTCATGATGCAGCAGATAGCTCTCCTTCGGTCCTATTTCCGGATATGTGAGCGGCTTGTGTATCTCGAGCGGTTCGGTCTCCACCCACTTGCCGTTCTCCCAGTAAAGGCCCTTCTGGGTTATCTCGCGTATGTTGATTTCAGGGTTGAAGTTGGTGGCGAAAGCCTTGTGATGGTCGCCTGCATTGCAGTCAACGATGTCAAGATACTGTATCTCGTCGAAATAATGCTTTGCGGCATAGGCTGTAAAGATGCTTGTCACGCCCGGATCGAATCCGCATCCCAGGATGGCAGTCAGTCCGGCGTCCTCAAAACGTTTCTTGTAAGCCCACTGCCATGAGTATTCGAAGTGAGCCTCATCCTTCGGTTCGTAGTTCGCAGTGTCCAGATAGCTGCATCCGCATGCAAGACAAGCCTCCATGATGGTGAGGTCCTGATAAGGCAGCGCAAGGTTTACCACCAGCTCAGGCTTATAATCATTCATGAGCGCCTTGAGCTGTTCAACGTCGTCGGCGTCCACCTGAGCCGTCTTGATGTTAGGATTGCCTATTGCCTCGACAATCTTGTCGCACTTCGACTTTGTGCGGCTCGCAATCATGAAATCAGTAAACACATCGGCGTTCTGCGCTATCTTGAACGCAGCGACGGTGGCAACGCCTCCCGCGCCAATCATTAACACTTTTCCCATATTTTCTCAGATATTAGTTGTTTTCAAGTATATTATAAATAATGTATGTGAATGTCGCGCGGCCATGAGCGATCGCAAGAAACGCGACACAGGCCGCAGACCGTCATTTCAGTTCGTCAGAACTTATTCCCAGCGCACTCATGAGCGAATAGCCGAGTATCTCCTGGCGGAAATTTCCGCCCGCCATTGGCTGCATGGCAAACATGGTGACACGCTTGTCGTCATCCACATGGCGCATGGCATGGCACAGACAATCGTACAATCCGGGTCTGTCCTCATCCGGCACAACCATAATGCGTTTAGTCTCCTTACCTGCGCAAGCTGCCTCGACAACATCAACGAAGAAGTCGTCGCGGCTGACGATGTCCTCCACCGGACACGCCGAGATGGTGAACTCGCCCAGGTTATCCTTAAACGCCTTGCCGTTGAGCTCGTCTGTAAGATTGCCCGGTGCGAAATTCTCGAGCACACTGCGGTTCTTGTCGTGTATGAGCACCACCTGCACATCGTTGTCTCCCTCGCGCAGTCCGCCGTCGAGAGCTATGCAGTCTATCCACCGCGCCATGTCGGCCTTAGGTATGCGGCGTCCTATCATGCGTTCGAAATTGACAATGAGATTGAAAGCCACGCGGTCGATGTGGTTGGCATCGGCAACGATCACATTCTCACTCCATTTCACGCTTTTGTCTGTCATGTTATTCATGTATGCAAAGATAATGCAAATCGAGGGCAGAACAAAATAAATAAATGAAATGTTTTTATTTATTTTTTATGCCGAGACGCAGCTTATCCCGTCCGTTTCATTTCCCGTCATTGCCATACACATGCCGGCAAAACAGCCTGTCATACACCGCCGGACACAAAAAATTTCCACCGGACTCATCTGTCATATTGAAAAAAGCAGTAATTTTGTTTGGCAATTTCATCGCTATCATCATTCACAAATAGCCGGTTTACAACAATGGAAAAGAAACAGACGAACAGCGAAATCGCTTACAAAGAAATCTTTCCCCATAACAAACACATTCGACTATGATATATTGTAACTATTGCGGTCATCCGAACAACGATGGAGACAAATTCTGTGGACATTGTGGAAGACCATTAAGCACATACACAAACAACAATCACACCAACAACAATTCGCAGAGAAAGACAAACAGAGGGAACGGCAAATCCTGGATAGACTCAATAAACGACTATGTGGGAAACGACAGACCGGCCGAGCTCAACTGGAAAATGCTTTTCTCAGACGTGTTCAAACCGCACACCACTGAGGAGGCATAAGAAATCTTCATCTGCGGCACCAAGACCACCACACCCGACGCCGACAGCATATCCAAGGACTGGCCCCACCCCTGGCTGTACAGCCGTGTGCTGCTGATGTTCGTCATCACGTTCGTGCTTCTGTGGATATGCGTGAATGTGTTTGGCAATCCCAACACCTTTCCGGGAATGATCGTGATAGGCTCTTTCGCCGTACCGCTGTCCACCATGATTCTGTTCATGGAGGCGAACGTATGGCGCGATGTCAGCATGTACACCGTACTGAAGACATTTTTCATAGGAGGATGCGCCTCACTGGTAGCCACCCTGCTGCTGTTCTCGTTCTATTCGGTGAACGAGATGAACTTTTTCGGCGCATTCATGGTAGGTCTTATCGAGGAGGTAGGCAAGGCGGTGATAGTATTCGCCATACTGAGGAAGCTCGGAAAACGCTCCATCCTCACCGGACTTCTCATAGGTGCGTCCGTTGGAGCGGGCTTCGCGGCATTCGAGTCGGCAGGATATGCGCTCCAGCCTTTCATCCAACTGCAGCAGATGACGGGCTTCGCGGCGGCATACGGACAGAACATCGACGGACACGAACTGATGGATGCCATAAACAACACCATACTTCTGCGTGCCGTACTGGCTCCGGGCGGTCATGTGGCATGGGCTGCCATATCGGGCGCGGCGTTCGTGATAACAGCCAAATCGACAGGTGTTTTCGACACGTCGATATTCTCGAACTCCAAGTTTCTGAAGCTTTTCGCCATACCGGTAGTGCTGCATTGCCTGTGGGATTCGCCTCTGTCAGTATGGATAAACAACATATTCCCCTTCGGAGGATACATCGCCCTCATCGTTCTGGTGTGGATAGTGGTGATGATTCTTATAAACATGGGACTGGCTGAGGTAAGCAGAAGAAGATAGTATAATAAAAAAACAGATGGAAGACAGCCGGGATGAAGCACGCCATCTTTACGGTCATAAGGTCTGTCTCGTAAAAACCGCATTATATAACTCACGCTTATGCACATGACGACAATGTGCATAAGCGCCGCGACATGCAATTGGCTGGAATCTATGGCAACCGTATTCCGGACTCTTCAGTGGAAACTCCGGTGACATGATTACAATTTTTCTTGATTTTATTTTGACAAAATATTTTCGCAAAAGAGGTGTAAATGAATGTTAAATCGCCTATAATATATGACATTTCAGCCATTACCGCCTTTTGATATACCCCATAACATAGTCCGGAAAGGTTCACTTCACGTTCTGATATTGCCCGTTTCGCAGTACGAGAAAGCCCATTTCAGGGTGCGATATGGTGCTTTTCAGCCCCCGAAATAGGCCTTTTCGCATGACGAAATGGTGCTTTTTGCAATGCAATAAAACACATATAAAACATAAGTCACTGATATTCAATACCTTATAAAAATCTCTCATATTTCGCGTATTTGCGCCCGAAGGAAAGTCTGATTGCAAATATGCGCTTATTTTTCGGGGTATAGTGGAAAACTCGGACCGAAAAATCAAAAACCGCTTACAATCTGAAAGTGGCACAGACCGTTTCATTCCTATATAAGAAAGCGACACGGGGAGGAAAAATAATTAATTTGAAAATAACCCATACCGCTTCATTTCGTCATAAGGAAACGACAAGGATAGGAAAGGAATTTGATTTGACTGTCATGCACGTCATTCCCTTTCAACAGAAGGAAACAGCCCATATACGGCAGTGAATATGCCATATCACAACAAAGCCAACCGCCACCGGATCTCTACCGGGCAGCCAGAAGCCCGTCAGCGACTCTAATATTGATTTTCACACGACGAACGGATAATCTCTTTTATCACCACCGACCACTTACACTGCGAGCCTGTTTTCCCGCCCAGAAACAAGAAAGGGGCACGCCTCACGGCCGCCCCTTTCTACGAATGAAGAAACATTTTTATGAAAATACTGATTATTTCAGCGCGTCTGCTGCCATTTTCAGAATACCCATGACATACTCATCATTAGCATCTCTCGACATGTCCATAAGGGTGTTGCTGCAAAGATTCTTCTCGTCTTTGGACAAAAATTCGCCCTTGTTCTTGCACAAATCGAGCAGACGATTAGCGACAGTAGATTTTATGGCGAGCCCCGTCTGCTCCTTATAAGCGTTGAGATAGACCGAGCGGAGGTTGCCGAAGACAACGAGGAATTCTGAAGAACTGTTCACATGGCTGTATTCAGAATCTCCTTCTTTTATCACGTTGCCGTTCTTATATACCACGGTCTTAGTCTTGTCAGTATCATTGTATGTCACGACTGTTCCGTCGGGCAATATCGTGGTGCGATGTATTGTCGTATTGTCTTGCGTATTGTTGGATGCCGGATCAAGACTGTAAACCACCGTGATGGAACCTTTGATGTACTTTTCCTTAGACTTCGCCGACTTCTCCTTGCTGTCATACCACACCAGGCCGTACGACCAGCGCCAGTTGGTGTCTGTCAGATTCTTCATGCGTCTGACGTTCAGCACTATGTAGTTGCGGTCTGAGTGGGTTCCGAAAGTTACGGTCTTATCCAGTTTTGCGCCATAACCCACTGCCATTTCGGTATCGTTGCCGCTGTTGGCATTCTTCATCATCACCTTGTAAGCATTGGCACTCTCGGTGATGAATGCGTCGCGCAGCTTCTCCAGCTTGTCTCTGTCGGAGCGTTCGATCATGAAATCAGTAGAACTATACAATGCCTTCTTGTTGACATCAGCCACAAGCTCCTCCTCTTTGGTTTGCGAGATGATGTGAACAGAGTTTTTGTTGTCGTTCAGAAAATCGTCGATGGCCTTGTCTATGCGCTCCTGGGCGAATGCCGAAAGAGCGGCGGCCATCATTGCCATAGTAATAAACAGTCTGTATGTAGTACTCATAGTCTTGTGATTTTTTATTATTATCGATTGTCAATATATTCTTATACACAACGTTCAATACAACACTTCGTTGTCTGACGCAGCCTCACCGCTCTCCTCTTCGGCGTCATAGTCCACGCCCGCCATCTCGAGAACCTCCACCTCGGTGAGCGTTTCTATGTCGCGGAGCAGCGCCTCGCTCACTGCCTCTATGTCGCGCATCTTTTCTGCAAGAATCTTGTCGGCGGCGGCAATTGAGTCGGCCGGCACGCTGCACTCTATGTTGTTAACCTTTGCCAGATAGGTCTTTGGAGGCGCGGGCTTGTAGCGATAGCGGTCTATGCGGCGGCGTACGGGTTTAGGCGCGGGCGGTTCAATGCGCAATATGGTAGTGTCGGCCTCGGCGGTTCCGGTGGTGTCGGCATCAGCCACGGGCGCGGTCATGGCCGTCTGCGGCATAATCTCAGGTGCGGTCATCTCGTTGCGCGGCCACAACATCACGGCCATCACCACCACGGCAGCGGCAGCAGCA
>ERZ780167.537-NODE-537-length-38775-cov-7.212371_pt1 | contig 38775 bp, 35 predicted proteins | sample MGYA00510982_ERZ780167 | MGnify/ENA primary metagenome ERZ780167 (study PRJEB29588, sample SAMEA2146107) | human gut metagenome | biome: human gut; feature: human-associated habitat; material: faeces | place: Denmark | collected 2008/2010 ... | reverse complement strand
ATTATCGCCTTGTTTGGTTGGGACATTCAGGAGGCCACAAAATGGCGCGAGTGTCAAGTTTAAATAATTGTAATAAATGTATTTTATTTTTTATAATTTCTTTTTTATCAGTATCATGATTATTTATAATGGTTTTGTATGTTTTAATCATTTGGACTATTATCTCATTTGTATTAATAGTGTTTGAGATAATTGGATTGGGGATGACATATATGTTGGAACTAGGTGATATTACCTGTATCTTTTCTTTTTCTAGAGGTCCACAGACTTGTATCGCAGATACTTTTGAGATAATATTTCTCATTATGTATGTTTGATAATGTTGTTTTTTTTTAGAAAAAACATTAAGCCCGTTGTTACATGTAAATATCACAGGTATTTCATGATGAATAATTTTATTTATCCGCCTTATAGTTTGTATACTCCAATCTCCGCATATATGAATGATGTCTGGGAATTGGTTGACAATCTCAACGTTGTCATATTTACAGATACTTTTTTTTAGCAATGTAATAAAATGAACATTGGTATTATCAGTAGTATTACACACATTTGCTACAAGATATTGTATTCTCATATTTTATGAGTTATAAAGTCATTCTTGTTGGAACTCCAATATCTGAAGAGGAAACTTAAATCATGGGATAAGAGCGATATTTCATATGGTATGACACGTATCCATGCTATTTTTTCTCCATATTGTTTGAATGCTTTTTTTGCAATAATTGTTCGTAGTATGCAAGTTAGTATAAGTGTAAATGCAGAAACGAATACAAGAAGATAATCCTTACTAATAATTGAAGTAATTAATATTGCTATAGAAGCTATATAATTAATAAACATCATAAGGAGATCAACAATATAGCAGGCCTGATAGGATAATTTTCTATGAAGTATGTTATTCATATAATATAAGGCTATATTGTTATTATTCCATTCCTTTTTTGTTGGTTTCTTTTCTCTAATAAAGGCATTTGGAGATATTTCTATTGCAGTATTTCCCTTTTGGGCATATTTGTTAATTATAAAGTCAAATTCGCCATGTGTAAGTTGAAGGTTGTCACGATAGCCATCACCTTCTATAAAAAGAGTTTTTCGGAAAGCTATATTGGAGCTTCCGGAACGGTATGCAGTATTATGTTGAGCTTTGTATAATAAATATAATGAGGTCCTAAGGCGCAAGAAACGATAATAAGCATTTGTTTCTTGTTCATAATTTGCATATCCGATAACAAGAGATGTCTTGTTATTAAAATGTTGAGAGAGTATAGATAGCCAATTTTCTGAAACAGAATCAGTTGATTTTATTATAGTTATCCATTCATTATGAGCAGCTTTAACACCTAATGAAATTGCAAGTTTCTGCCTACTCATAAATAGGGTCTTGGAAGGTATGAATGTTACGTGTATACGTTTGTCATCATGAAAATTATTTAGTACAGTTTCTGCACAAATGTCTCCTTTTTCTATAATTACGATTATTTCAAAATCTTCCTGATTGTAATTCTGCTCAAGAACCGCAGAGATACAACTCTGCAGTTCTTGAGTATAATCATATGCTAACAATAGAACAGATATTTTGACTGTCGTATTGTTGTTATTGCCATTATTATTGTCTTTTATTTCACTACTTCTTATTTTTCTGAAAAACGGATTCAGAAGAGGGGTAATCAGTGAAAACAAAATTAATAATGTGCTTGTTATTATAGAAAAGGTATCAATAATCATAATTCTTCTGTTATATAACCTTTAGGAAGTTCTCTACAATTGTATTGGCTTGCCATGACTTCACCATATGCTCCTGCTGAACGTATTGCTATAATATCTCCTCGATGACATTTATTGATTTCTACAGATTTAGCAAACACATCACTTGATTCACATATTGGTCCAACGACATCGTAGACTTCGGTTTCTTGACTACTGCTGATATTTTCTATTTTATGATATGCGTGATATAGTGCAGGTCTGATTAGGTCTGTCATTCCTGCATCTACAATTGCAAATTTCTTAAAGGATCCTTCCTTAACATATAGTAGACGTGTAATAAGCGTACCGCATTGTCCTACAACAGATCGTCCTAATTCAAAATGGACTTTCTGTCCAGTACGTAACCGTAAATGTTTGGCATATGTGGAAAAATATTCGGCAAAGTTTGGTATTGGTTCTTCGTCAGGATGTTCATAATTAATGCCAAGACCTCCTCCGACATTTATATTCTTCAATACTATTCCGAGTTGTTCTAATTTATCTTGAATATCATTGACTCTGTTGCATAATGCTTTAAAATCAGACATATCAAGAATCTGTGAACCAATGTGAAAATGTAATCCTATAATGGATATGTTTTTTAATCTCTTGGCTTTTTCTATTATGGCCTCAAGATCATCCATCACTATGCCAAACTTGTTTTCCGCAAGCCCGGTTGTAATATTTGCATGGGTATGAGCTCCGATGTTGGGATTTACACGAAATGCGATATTTGCTATTTTATTATGTTTCGATGCTAAGTTATTAATAACTTCTAGTTCTGCAAGACTTTCTACATTAAAACAAGAAATATCATTATCCAATCCTAGGTTTATTTCCCAATCGCTCTTACCAACACCTGCATAAACAATTTTTGAAACCGGGAAGCCTGCATCAATAGCTGCTTGGATTTCTCCACCACTTACACAATCTGCACCAAATCCATATTGGCTGATTATTTTGAGTATCTTAGGATTTGAATTAGCTTTTATTGCATAATGCAAACAGTAGTTATTATATTTATTTATTTCTTTATCTATTATGTTTAGTGTATTACGCAATAATCCACTGTCATAATAATAAAATGGTGTTTTAATATTATGAATTTTATTAATAGGAAAATTGGTATTCATTTTATTATGTATTATTTGAATAACATATCGCTTAAATTTTGAAGTGCTCTTTTTTTATCAGAGGCTTTAATCAAGAATGATATATTGTAATTTGAACCTCCATATGATATCATACGGATAGGAATATTTTTCATTGCATCAAGAACTAAAGTCTCAAAGCCAATATTGCTCCAATCCAAGTCTCCAACAACACAAACAATACACATATCTGTGTCTACTGTGACTGTTCCGTATTTTTTTAGTTCATCGACAATCTCATTTAGATGTGTACAATTATCAATACTCATGGACACACCAACCTCGCTTGTTGTGATCATGTCTATGGGTGTTTGATAACTTTCAAAGATTTCGAATATCTTACGTAGGAAACCTGTAGCAAATAACATCCTACTGGATTTTATTTTAATTGCTGTAATACTATCTTTTGCTGCAACAGCTTTGATTTTACCTTTTATCAGTACATTATCAATAATTGTACCTTCTGCAGCAGGATCCATGGTGTTTTTTAAACGCACAGGGATTCCTGCATATTTGGCAGGTTGAACACAAGTGGGATGTAATATCTTTGCACCGAAATATGCTAATTCTGCAGCCTCTTCAAAGTTTAATTGATGTATTGCGTCTGTTTTCTCAACAAAGCGAGGGTCATTGTTGTGCATGCCATCAATATCTGTCCATATCTGTATTTCATCAGCAGGAAGTGCTGCGCCAATTAATGATGCTGTAAAATCACTGCCACCTCTTTGTAGATTATCCACTTCTCCGTATGCATTTCTACAGATAAAACCCTGTGTGATGTATACATTATACCCTTCGTTATCTTTCATAACAACAGAAAGCTTGTCTTTAAGGTAATGTAAATCTGGTTCTGCGTTTTTATCAGTGCGCATAAAGTCTAGTGCTGATAATAATACCGTCTTGATGCCTTTTTCCAATAAATAATTAGTCATCATATTGGTACTTATTATTTCACCTTGAGCTATAATGTTTTTTTCCTCAAAACTTGTGAAAAGATCTTTGGTAAATGAACGCAGATAATTGAATTCATTACGTAGGAATTCGAGCGTTTTGGTCTTGTATTCATCCGTAGTGTACAAATCTTCTACGTGTTGTTTATATTTTTTTTCAAGATTATTTATGACCTCATTGGCACCGTCCGTATTTTTTTTATATAAATAATTAGATATTTCAATAAGTGAATTTGTTGTTCCTGACATTGCAGAGAGAACTACAAATACTGGATGTTCTGTATCGGCTGCAACCATTGATGCAACGGATTTCATTCTTTCCGGGGAACCAACTGAAGTTCCGCCAAATTTCATTACTTTCATATTTGTATTTTTTAGATTTAATTCTTATATATGATATTATTTTGTTAACGTATATATTAATACGTTTTAATCATTATAGTATGTCCTTGTTATATTTAACAGAGATTTATTTTCACATTTATAAATAATTCCGGGATATTTCTTTAGCATAGATATATTATGTGTTGACATGATCACAGATGTTCCTGATTCTGTAATCTGTCTTAACAATTCAACAATATTATCCGCTGTGTCTGGATCTAAGTTACCTGTTGGTTCATCTGCGATTATTATCTTAGGTGTATTAAGTACTGCTCTTGCGATTGCAATACGTTGTTGCTCTCCGCCAGACAGTTCATGCGGGCATTTATCTTTCTTATCTAACATACCAACGTCAGAAAGAACCTTTTCTATTCTATTATTGATTTCTTTGTCTGATTTCCAGCCTGTTGAATGTAGAATGAACTGTAAATTTTTAAATACGGTTCTATCATGTAGTAATTGGAAATCTTGAAATATTATTCCCATTTCCTTTCTTAAAGCAGGTATATCACGACGTTTTAATGTTAATAGGTCACGTCCCAATACTTCTGCTTTTTCTGCTTCCTGGTTTAAAATATCAAGTTCACAATACATTGTTTTAAGTAAAGAACTCTTTCCTGAGCCAACTTTACCTATAATATATATAAACTGATCATTATTAACTGAAAAATCAACGTTTTTCAAAATCAGTTCATTACCTTGGTATATATTTACTTTTTGATAATCAATCAACATAATGAGGATATATTAATGTTTATGCCACGAGGGATTATGTCTTATTTCCAATTCTTTAATAACATCATTAATGGTAAGTCCTTTACTTGTTAAAAGGACTATCATATGATAAATCAAATCTGAACATTCATAAACTAAACGTTCATTTGTACCATTTGTTGCTTCTATAACCATTTCAACGGCTTCTTCACCAACTTTTTGAGCCATACGGTTAATACCATCCTTAAATAAGGAGGTCGTGTAGGACTTTTCTGGCATTTCCTCATACCTTTTTGAAATAAAATCCTGTAATTCTGATAAAAACGATATATTATTATTAGATTCTTGCCAGCATGTATCGCTTCCGGTATGACATACAGGACCGGTTGGGTGAACTTTTACTAATAAAGTATCGTTGTCGCAATCTACATTTATGCTTACAAGTTCAAGTTTATTACCAGATGTTTCTCCTTTAGTCCACAAACAGTTTCTTGATCTACTCCAAAATGTTACTTGTTTTGTTTCTAAAGTTGTTTTATATGCCATTTCGTTCATATATCCTAACATTAGAACATTCTTTGTTTTGGCATCTTGTATTATAGCAGGAACTAGACCGTTCATTTTTTCAAAGTCAATTTTCATAAGTTCAATTATTATTTAAAATTCGTACCTTTATTCCGTTGTCTGAAAGATAGTGTTTTAAATCGTTTATTTTAATTTCTCCAAAATGGAAGACACTTGCTGCAAGTGCAGCATCAGCTTTTCCTAAATTAAATACATTAAGAAAGTCCTCTTTTTTCCCAGCTCCACCACTTGCGATAATAGGGATTTTGAGTTGTTCTGCCATTTGTGCTAGGATTTCATTAGCATATCCATTTTTCATACCATCGTGATTCATACTTGTAAAAAGTATTTCTCCAGCACCGCGGCCTTCAACTTCTTTGGCCCAATCAATTAATTTTAGTGATGTTTTTTCTCTTCCACCTTTAATATAACAAAACCAGTCTGTTCCATCAAATTGTGCATCAATTGCGCAAATGCATACTTGCGATCCGAATGCATTGGTTATTTTATCAATAATTTTAGGGTCATTGATAGCAGCTGAATTAATACTTATTTTATCAGCACCGGCATCTAGTAATCTTTCCACATCTTCAAAAGAATTGATGCCACCACCGACTGCAAATGGAATATTGATTTCCATTGCAATTTTAGATACAAGTTTGGTGAATGTCTTTCGTCCTTCAACAGTTGCTGTTATATCTAAGAAGACCAATTCATCAGCTCCTTCTGTATTATAGCGTTTAGCAAGCTGAATAGGATCTCCAGCATGCTGTAGATCTTTGAAATTAACACCTTTTACCGTGTTCCCGTCTTTTACATCAAGGCATGGTATAATTCTTTTAGCCAGACAGTTATGCATGCTACATTAAAGTTTTAATATCTATCTTATGCTCATAGTATGCTTTCCCGAATACTACAGCACTGACACCTAATCTATCAAGTTGTATAATATCTTCATTTGAAGAAACACCGCCACTGGCAATTAAATTAATACCATGGAACTCTTCTAAAATACTTTTATATAAAGTATATGCAGGGCCAGATAATGTTCCATCTTTAGTTATATCTGTACACAATATATTTTTTATCCCACAATTTATATAGTGCTCTAAAAAAGAAAATATATTTTCATTTGTTTCTTTTTCCCATCCATTTATGGTAATGTTTCCGTTTTTAACATCAGCTCCTAAAATGATTCTTTGCGGACCATATTCTCGTATCCACTTTCTGAACATTAGGGGATTGTTTACAGCTATACTTCCTATAGTTACCATATTTGCTCCATTATTGAAAACAGCCTTTATATCATTATCTGATTTAATGCCGCCACTAAAATCAATTGATAAATTTGTTTTTGTGGCTATTTCTTTTAATATCCGGATATTGATTACGTGATCGGATTTTGCTCCATCAAGATCGACCAAATGTAGATGTGTTAATCCCAACTGTTCAAATTCTTTTGCAACATCAACGGGATTTTCGTAGTAAATAGTTTTCTTATTATAATCGCCTTTTGTCAGGCGAACACATTTACCGTCTATTATATCAATTGCAGGAATCAGTTTTATCATATGCTTAAAAAATTACTAAGTATTTTTTCTCCAATGTTTCCACTTTTTTCTGGATGAAATTGTACGGCATAAAAGTTCTTGTAATTTAATGCCGCAGAATACGGTAAGATATAATTTGTACTTGCAATTGTATAATCAGATATTGGGACATAATAGCTATGTATAAAATAAACGAAGTCCTTTTCCGGGAAATTTTTAAATAATGGAGATTTAAAATTTGATATTTCATTCCATCCTACAGCTGGAATCTTATCATAATGTGATTTCGCTATAAAACGTTTGACATCAGAGTGAAATATATCAAGACAATCGGTATTACCTTCTTCTGAATGGCGACACATTAATTGCATACCTATACATATTCCAAGTACAGGTTGGTGTAAATCGCATATAACTTTATTTAAATTGTGTGAGTTCAAATAATTCATCACGGATCTTGCCTCACCTTGGCCTGGTAATATGACTTTATCCGCAGATGATATTTCTTGTATGTCATCCGTAAGTATGGGATCAATTCCTAATCTTCTTAATGAATTGATAACGGAGTATATGTTACCTGCTTTATATTTTAAAATTGCAACTTTCATTAATAAACAAATTACTTAACAATGGAAAATGATACCCAAAGAATCGTGTTGATTATTATTGATACACAATCCAAGGTTTGATCCTATTTTTGCAAAGTTACAAATTTTCTTTTATAAAGCCGACGCTAAGCTATAAAATTATATTATTTATGAACATTTAGTTATAATGTCTTAGCTATTTTGAATTCTTTTCGGTTGTATGTAAAATTATACTTGTTGCTCCAATGGTGAATAAAGATCCATTTTTAATAATCCTACATTCTTTATTCCCAAGAATATCATTGTCGACGAATGTGCCTGTGTTGCTTGGGCCATCCTTCAATATATACTTTAAAGATCCGTTTTTATCATATTTTACAGTAATCGAGCAATGGGTTATGTCTATGCTGGGATCATTTGTTTCAATAGGGCAGTTTATCCCACTGCCTTTCATATGACGACCAATAACATTTTCTCCCAAATTTAATGGTATGATTTGTTTGTAATGAAAAACATTCTCAATTACTACGATATAACCGTATTTATTATTTTCTGTCTTTTCCAATAGATTTTCTTCTCGCTGTATGTTATTTAATTTTGATACACCAATTCGTATACTAAACTGTTTACCACAGTTCGGACACTCAAATACAAGATTTTGTCCTTCCTTGTATCTGTTTTCATCAAAAATAACATATCTTTCACATTTAGGACAGCGTACTCTTTTCATTATTCTGTTATGCTGGTGATCCATGCGTCAGAAAAATCTATATCGGTATTCAATATGTTTAGAACGCGATTTGCTTCTTTCTGAGTGGTAAATTTGTCGTAAATGACTTTTGAACCGCTGGATGTTGTATATACTTCTGCTTTTTTAAATCCTTTCTTATGTAATAATTTTACATAGGCTTCAGCATTCTTTTTTGAAACTTTACTTGCAAGCACAATGCTGAAATATGTATGTTTTGAATTGTTTGAATCTGAAATATTTGTTGTTTTACTTTTCTTGTCTATAGTGTGTGCTTGTGGCTTTTTTGTCAACTTGAAATTGGGTGTTCCTGTTGTTATGTCTTTGGGCATTATATCAAAAAGCATATTCGTGTCAATTCTGCTTTTGGTTATGCCAGATGTGGAATGCTCTCCGATAGGGGAGGGTATTAGGAAAAATAGAACAAATATAATACACGCAACGGCAATTTCTTTTAAAGATGAAATTGGAATGTTGAGTGCTATTGTTTTCTCTTTTGGTGCTATTTTGTCGCTATTGTCTCCTGATGCCAATGTTATTGGCATTGTTTTCACTTTGTTCCCTGCGTAATTTCTGTTGTTCTCTGCAACATTTTTACGTTTGTAGTCAATTTTTTCTGCCGAAAATGTGCTCAATCCATAATAGCTGGGAGTCAGTATGCCTGCTTCACAAGGTTCGAAATCATATCTTCCATCTTCGTGTATGTATATTGTTCCCAAACCATATAACTCGTATTCGCCATCCTTTTCAAGTATTTTTTTTAAACGCGTTACATCGTTTTCTATACGGGTGAGTGCTTCCGGATAACTTATATCATAAACTTCAACATACGATTGAACAAGTAATGAGTCATTTATTCTCAGTTGAGAGTTGAAGCCTAATGTTCTTAACGGTGGATAAAACATTTTTGCCTCATGATCATATACAGAATCAATATGATGAGTCATGAAGCCACCAAAGTCTGGTACAATCACACAATCATTGGTGAGCAATAGCTTTGTAATATGTCTTTCTAAATCAATCACGAGTGCAAAATTAAAAAAAACGTGTGACTTTTCCAACGAAATATTTTAAAAAGTTGGGTGACATAATTAAATAATATTTTTTGTTTTGCTATTCGATATAATTGTATTATCTTTGCGTTTGTAGGTGGACTTCTCTTACAGAATTTTATTCAGATATATTATATATGGAATACATAAAAACAGATATTGATGGAGTTTGGATTATAGAACCGAAAGTGTTTAACGATGCACGAGGCTATTTTTTTGAGGCATGGAAGAAAGATGAGTTTGAACAACATATTGGGCCGGTGACCTTTGTTCAGGATAATGAGTCTAAATCCAGTTACGGCGTATTGCGTGGTCTTCATTATCAGAAAGGGGAGTTTTCGCAGGCAAAGTTGGTGCGCGTTATAAAAGGGCGTGTTGTTGATGTTGCCGTAGATATACGTAAATCTTCTAAAACATATGGAAAATATGTGATGGTGGAATTAAGTGAGGAAAATAAGCGGCAGCTATTTATACCTCGTGGTTTCGCGCATGGCTTTTTGGTTCTGAGCGATGAAGCGATATTTACATATAAGGTTGATAATATTTATGCTCCACAATATGAGGCAAGTATAAGATGGAATGATGAAACCATCAATATAAAATGGCCGATAAATATTGCGGACATAAAGACTAGTGAAAAAGATTTGAAAGGCAAGTCTCTCCAAGATGCAGATTTGTTTGATTGATAACAAGTCTATTGAAATACACTGATTGATAGTTTGTGTGATGAAACGCTATATATTCCCTCTTCTCGTTATATGTATTTTACTTCAGTTTGGTTGTGCAAAACAGACTGAAGGCGGATATGTAAAAGAAGATACCGGTGCAAAAAAAGAGTTGCAGGGCATATGGATAAATGAAGACGATGAAGATGTCGCTTTTAGAATAAAAGGGGATACCGTATATTTCCCGGATACAATCAGTGTGCCTGTTTATTTCCGCATCGAAAAAGATTCATTTGTGCTGTACGGTGCAAATATAATAAAATATCCTGTAGTCAAAAGAACGCAACATTTGTTTGAATTTATCAATCAAAGTGGTGAACATATGCGGCTTATTAAAAGTAATGATTCAAGTTATCTTGGATTGTTTAATAAAACTTCTGTCGTTTCCGTAAATCAGAATCGTCTTATAAAAAAAGATACAGTTGTATTTTATAATGACAAGAAATATCATTGCTATGTACAGGTAAATCCAACTACATATAAAGTTCCTAAAGCAACATTCAATGATGATGGAGTTGAGGTTTATAGTGTTTATTATGACAATATAATTCACTTTAGTCTTTTCTGTGGTGCAGAACGCATTTTTTCAAGTAACATAACTAAAAATGATTTTTCTTCTCAGGTGACACCTCAATATCTTAAGCAGTCCGTTTTTAGTGATATGTCGTTTTATAAAGTTGACGATGAGGGTATTCATTATTTTGCAATATTGGGAATACCAAATTCTCCCAGTAGTTTTATGATTGAGATGATTTTCTCATATGACGGTAAACTTGTGAAACGTATAAAGAATAGCTGAAGAGTAACAGTGTAAATAATTATAAAACAGCAAGATACGCACAATTCTGTTATGGAATTGTGCGTATCTTATTTGTGTCTTTATAGAAAGCTTTTAGGACTCTATGGAAATTCCGTTAGGATTGGTCGTAATAAAACAATGGAGATATAAATCTCATATCGTCGTTGGTGTCTGTAGAAAATGAAAACAATAGGGGGGATTTCAAATTTTCAGTATATTGTGTTTTTCCAGTTTGAGTTTTCTGTTCTATCCCGAAAAATAAGCGAATATCTGCAGTCGGACTCTCCTTCGGGCGTAAATTCACAAAAAATAAGAGCTTTGCTCAATACTTTGAGTATCAAACACTTATATTTTGGAGTTATTTCTCGGATTTGTAATAGGTTCCATTCGTGTATGCGATTAAGTACATATCAGGGGCTGAAACACTTAATATCACACCCTGATATGGACGAAACTATCGGCTCAAACGGGCTTTGTCGGAGTGTAATATGGATGATTCGGGATTATGTGACAGGATATACGATAAGGCAGTAAAGGCCGAATGTTCCTTTCTGATGATGAATTTAATATTCCTTCACATCTCTTTTGTGATTTTATTTTGTCAAAATAAAGTCAAGAAAATTTGTAAGTACATAGTCTGAGTTTTATCGAAAAACACTGATATGGCAGCTGAGAATATACACAGGAAGAATGTTTTCGTATGGTGGGGATTTATTGTCATGTGAGAGATCGCTATCACCACAGTGTTATACGGATATACACTGTTTGGAAGTTTTTCTTACTTCCGTGAAAGACTTTATGTATATAAGACCAATCTTCACAGAATTTCTACAAAGTCATGTTTAGTTTATTCTTATCTGTTTATATCCGACAAGAGTATCTGTTCTGTCTCCTGCGGCTTTGTAATATACCAGACATTGATATTTGTTTTCGGTGTAACAGAAATTTCCTTCGGTTTGAAGGGGTGTGAAGCTGCCATCTTCGTTTCTTATAAGATAATTATATGAGTAATATCCTTGTTTTAGTAATAAAATGTTCTCATATAATCCATTTTCGGGATTGTATGTCATTCTATATTCTGGTATGAACTGATTGTTTGTCCATACGCCATTTATGTATATGTCGTTATTTGTTAGTGGTGTTTTTAGGGCAAAATGGACATATACGTATTCTGATATGCAGTCGTTTTCTATATTGTCACTGTTTCTGATGTAGAATGCTCCGTTGGCATCCTCATCGTATATATAACTGTTTCGTGGCTCGTCTGGCCATACGTATGCATGGTAGTTTTTCCCGTCCCATTTTACTGACTCAAGTCCCATTGTTGTATGTGAGACATCAAGAGTTTCGAATTTCCGATATTCATTGCCTCCGTCAAATATCAGTTGCCGGTTGTGTGCCCATTGTAGCCCGTCTGCCATGATGTATTGTGGTTCTGCGTTTATTACCGCATTGTCCCATCTGCCGTTCTGCATCACTACAGTTTTTATTTCCTGTCTGGGGGTATTTACCTTAAGGCCTGCATAACTGATTTTCATTCCTATTTGTTGGTGGGCTCCGTTAGTGTCTGTATCTGTGTTTGTTGTTGCTTCTAACTGTATGCCTACACGTTGGTCAACAACCATGAAACATGCTACGGCTATTTCTTCTGATGTGTCGTCGTCATAAATTGTCACACGATAGTTGCCACTTAGTTTTATATTGCAGTTCTCATTTGGTATTTTCAGTCTGTAATGTGTATAAAGTATATTTGTATTTATTGACTTGCTTACATCATCAATAGTGTTTCCTTCTGTAAAACCTTCACAATAGTCACTCGTAAACAATGCTTCTGAAGTTGTCCAATCAGCTTCGCAGTGCTCTATTTTGTAGGCATATCTATGATATTCGTGTGTCATATCATCGAATGATATGGTTATTGGATCCTCGTTTCCCAATACCATGATCGGTGGTGAGAGCCAATCGTCTCCGGCTACAACCTGCAATGTTGCAATCCTGTCTGATTTTATTTCGTTCTTCTGCGCATGTGTTGTCATCGTGTATAAGGAGAACAAGATGACAGGGAGAGCTATGTATTTTTTTTTATTGCTCATTGTTTATTCTTTTACAGTTCAACCGATACGCGGAAGTTTATTTGTCTTCCGGTTAGATAGTTTGGTACGGCATATTGCTGATTGGTAACATCTGTGATCCAATAATAAGAATTCACGTTATTTATGCCTAACAGATTGAGACATTCCAATCCTAACCATACGTTTTTGAAGAGTAGTTTTTTCTCTCTGTTTTCATTGTTTACCAATCTATAATTCAGACCAATATCAGCTCGCTTATATGCAGGTGCTCTATAAACGCTTCGTTCGAGTTCCTGGTGGGGAGCCGAGAATGGTAGTCCGTCAGCATAAGCAAGTTTGAGAAACATCTTCCATCGTTCGGTACCAGGGAAAAAATCAGTGAAATAGAGACTTATGGCATATCTTTGATCTGTTGGTAGTGGTATATTCCTGCCGTTTAGTTTCATATTTGTGTCCATGAGCGACAGACTGATCCATGAATCGTATCCAGGAACGAATTCACCGTAAAGTTTCATATCCAGTCCTGCAGCATGTCCGCTACATTCGTTATTGCCATAATATACAACCTTTACGTTGTTTATGCTGTATGGCACGAGATCACTTAAAGCTTTGTAGTAAGCTTCTACAGTGAATTTGTACGGGCGTTTGTTCATGTTGAAGCGATAGTCCATGCCTGCAATAAAGTGTATGGAGCGTTGACTTTTCGTTTTTTTATTGAGTGATGCGTATGTTACTCCGTCAACGGTAGTAGTGTCTCGTATTTCCTTGTAGAATGGTGCTTGATAGTATACTCCGGTGGCAAATCTCATTGTGATATTATGGTTGAAAGCCGGTATCACGCCAAGTGACACTCTAGGACTGACGATGGTTTCACCGTTGAAACTCCAATGACTTAGTCTTATTCCGTAGTTAAGGGTAAATAGGGAATGTTGGCCTGGGCTTGTAAATCTATATGTATCCTGTGCGTATGCTTCGATGCGGTTTGCGTTCAGTGTGTTGCGTGCACGCATGGAATATATCATATAAAGGTTTTCACCTGTATGGGGAATGCTGTATCCGCTTGAATCACGCATTTCGTATTCTACAGAGTTTTCTTTTATATGTTCGCTTTTGAATATTAATGCCGTTTCTATGGCGTGTTTCTTTGTTTTTGTTTTTAAAAGCAGCTTTACACTCTGTACATTTGCTTTCATGTAGTTGCGTGCGTGCTGGAAATATGTTCCTACTCCTAAGTTCTCACTTGTTTCGGTTTGTGTGAGCCAATATTGGCCTTGTATGTCGTATGTTTCCTGTTCTTTTGTGTAAAAAGCTGAGGCTATTAATGAAAGAGATGTGTTTTTCCCGAAATTACGTGTGATATCGAGTGACCCGAAATATGTGCGAAATATATCCTTCTCTTGTCCATCGAAATAAACTTTGAAAGATTTGACGTCTTGCATCGTTCCGAAACTTGTCTCGCGGTCTTCAGGGTAAAAGTTGTAATGATTTTCTGATATGTTGCCCAGTAAACTTATATGCCACCTGTTGTTGGGCATGTAGTTAAGATACGCTTGGTAATCGATGAAATTTGGACGGTATTCTCCTTTTGTATCCATTGTTCCAAGGAGATATTGTGTGGTTTTGTAACGTATTCCGTTGCTTATCGAAAATTTTTTGTTACCATAGCCAACATATGCACTTGCCCCCAAAAGGCTTGCTGTAGCTGATGTTTCAAATTTTTTTGGTAGTCTGTATGTTATATCTAGCGCAGAGGACATTTTGTCGCCATATTTTGCTTCGAAGCCACCTGTAGAAAAGCCGATTTTCTCTACCATATCGGGATTTATGACGGATAAGCCTTCCTGTTGTCCACTTCTGACCAAAAGTGGACGATATATCTCAATATTGTTTATGTATACGCTGTTTTCATCGAAAGAGCCTCCGCGTACGTTGTATTGTGATGACAACTCGTTGTGTGTAGAAACTCCTGCTTGTCCCTGTATAAGTTCCTCAACCGTGTTGCCTGTGGTAGAGGGCATGTTTTTCATGTCTTCTTTTTTTATCTCTTGGGTTTGTCCTGTCTGTTGTCTTGTCCCAGTGACAACAACGCCTGATAGCATATTGTTGCTATAGAGTACAATTTGAAGCGTCTGTTTACCCCTCGGGTTACGCAGGACTCTTGTCTTAGTCTTATATCCGACCATTGAGAATCTTATCACCACGGAGTCTGTGGATAAAAGGTTCATGTTGAATTCGCCTTTTAATGATGTCATTGTTACTTTGCCCTGCTGTAGACAAGATACGGATGCAAGTTCAATTGGATTCATCTGTTCATCAGTTACTCTACCTTGGAGAATAAATGATTGGGCGCTGCTGGTAATTGCACAAAGTAGCGTTATATATATACAAAGTACTGTCTTTTTCATATTGAATATAACGCATGACTTGCTGTAATTATTGTATTATGTGAATAATATGTTTTGAAAGTTGTGTTTCTAAATATAAGTAATACATTAATATGATATATGCAATCTGCTTATAATTAGCTTATTATAGCATATGTTATTATGTGTAATGATGTCGTAATATGGTGGCTACGAAATAGGGCGTATACGAAAATGAGTTAGGGAAAAGGCTATTGGTGTAATGGGTTGCATGTTTCGAATTTTAATTTAAATGTGGTGCCAGTTAGACATTTACAAATATTGAGTAAAGAAATTGATGTGGTTGTATTGGTGGTTTTTGTGTTATGTTATGGGGTGTCGGTTGGATATATTGTAATTAGTGAAGGGGACTTTGTCGCGATTCTATAAGTTTGTGTTGTATGTGTCTTTTAATTTATTCTGATACCTGATTTTTCGTCTGCACCTTTAACTTTAAGAGGTTCATTTGGAGATGCGAGATGTGTGTTGGAAATCCTTGCCTGTGTTATGCTCAATATTTTAGTGGGGCGCTTGATCTTAGTGTATGTATAAAAATCTTATGGAATGGTTGGTTTGTGGAAACTTAATGCTTTATTTGATTCGGATTATAATTGATTATTTGTAACGACTGGACTGAGATGTTTTTCGCAATATTGTATGTTTGCCATTCAATCACGCAAGCTAACTGTAAAAGTGTCAGAATGTTATAATATATTTACGGAATATTACATGCTGTAATCTTTCTATACTATTTTTTGGTTGTAAAATATATTTTTTTTACCTTTGCAGCCATATATAATATTAAATAATAAGACATGGTTAAGAAATTCACCGAGCATAAAGGGCTCAACTTGACAGCAACTAATAATGAGGTGCTGGCAGAGTGGAATAAGAAAGATATTTTTCATAAATCAATATACGAGCGTGAGGGTTGTCCTCAGTTCGTTTTCTTCGAGGGTCCTCCGTCGGCAAACGGACATCCGGGAATCCATCATGTTCTTGCAAGAAGTATTAAAGACACGTTCAACAGATATAAGACGATGAAAGGATTCCAGGTTCATCGTAAGGCGGGTTGGGATACCCATGGTCTTCCGGTTGAACTGGGAGTGGAAAAGGAGCTCGGAATCACAAAGGCTGATATCGATAATAAGGATTCTGAGAAATATATATCTGTACGTGATTATAATAACAAATGCCGTGAAAATGTGATGAAGTTCACGGCTGAGTGGCGTTTGCTCACAGAGAAGATGGGGTATTTTGTCGATCTTGACAATCCTTATATAACATACGATAACAAGTATATTGAAACATTGTGGTGGCTTTTAAAACAACTCTATAACAAAGATTTGTTGTATAAAGGCTATACAATTCAGCCATACAGTCCTGCTGCAGGAACGGGATTAAGTTCGCATGAATTGAATCAGCCGGGATGTTATAGAGATGTGAAGGATACTACTGTTACTGCGCAGTTCAAGATAAAGAATCCGCGTCCTGAGTTATCTGAGTGGGGAACAGCTTATTTTCTAGCATGGACAACAACACCATGGACTCTTGCTGCGAATTCGGCTCTTTGCGTTGGACCGAAGATCCATTATGTAGCAGTACAAACTTACAATGGATATACAGGTGAGGCTGAGACTGTTGTTCTTGCTGAAGAGCGTTTGCTCGCTTATTTTAATGAGGTTGGGCGTGATGCGGATCTTGCATCATACAAGAAAGGCGACAAAGTAATACCTTGGAAGATAATTGGTCGTTATCTAGGACCGGAACTTGTGGGTATGGAGTATGAACAGCTCCTTCCGTTCATATCTCCACTGACGGATGGTGCCTTCCGCGTGATTTCTGGTGATTATGTCACAACTGAAGATGGTACAGGCATTGTACATATTGCACCGAATTTTGGTGCCGATGATGCTTTTGTGGCAAAAAAAGCGGGTGTGCCTCCTATTGTTGTTGTTGATAAAAAGGGACAGGAACGTCCTGTTGTTGATCTACAAGGTAAATATTTCCTGACAGAAGATCTTGATTCCGACTTTGTCGCAAATCATGTCAATGTGAAATTGTGGAATCAATACGCCGGGCGATATGTTAAGAATGCATATGATGATACTCTGACAGATAAAGATGAGACACTTGATATATCCATCTGTATGGATTTGAAAGCTGCCAATAAGGCTTTCAGAATAGAAAAACATGTGCACAATTATCCACATTGTTGGCGTACGGATAAACCGATTTTGTACTATCCGCTTGACAGCTGGTTCATACGTTCTACTGCAAAGAAGGATAGAATGGTTGAATTGAATAAGACTATTAATTGGCAGCCGGAGTCTACTGGTACAGGGCGATTCGGTAACTGGCTTGAGAATCTGAACGATTGGAATCTTTCCCGTAGTCGTTTTTGGGGCACACCGTTACCAATATGGCGCGATGAGGATGGAAACGAAATATGCATTGGTTCTGTACACGAATTGTATGACGAGATAGAAAAGAGCGTTGCTGCCGGATTTATGCCCTCCAATACGCTCAAAGATCTTGGATTCGTCCCAGATGACTTCAGTAAGGAAAACTACGACCGCATAGATCTCCATCGTCCGTTTGTTGACGAAATAACACTTGTAAGTAAGAGTGGAAAGCCGATGAAGCGTGAGTCAGACCTTATTGACGTGTGGTTTGATAGTGGTTCTATGCCTTATGCGCAGATACATTATCCGTTTGAGAATAGGGATAAGATAGATGAGAGAACTGCATTTCCCGCAGATTTCATTAACGAAGGTGTGGACCAGACTCGTGGATGGTTCTTTACGCTTCATGCTATTGCCACAATGGTGTTTGACAGTGTTGCATTTAAGAATGTTATTTCCACAGGACTTGTGCTCGATGCAAAAGGTAATAAGATGAGTAAGCATGTAGGTAATGTGACCGATCCTTTTGAGATGATCGAGAAGTACGGTACTGATGCTGTGAGATTCTATATGATGACTAACTCTGAACCATGGGATAATCTGAAGTTCAATCCGGAGGGAGTGGATGAAGTGCGCCGTAAGTTCTTCGGAACATTGTATAACACATATTCATTCTTTGCTCTTTATGCTAATGTTGACGGATTCGATTATAGCGGGGAGGATGTTAAGATGGAAGAACGTCCAGAAATAGACAGATGGATTCTGTCCGTGCTTCATTCTCTTATAAAGAATGTGGACGCTGAAATGAATGATTATAATCCGACAAAAGCCGGACGCTTGATAGAATCTTTTGTTAATAATGACTTGAGCAATTGGTATGTTCGTCTTAACAGAAAACGTTTCTGGGGCAAAGAAATGAGCACAGATAAACTGAGCGCATATCAGACATTGTATACATGTTTGGAAGTTGTTTCCAAACTGCTTGCGCCGTTTGCGCCATTTTATTCTGATCAGTTGTTCATGGATTTGATAAATGTAACAGGAAAAGAAAAGGTTGAATCTGTACATCTTTCTGATTATCCTGTAGCAGACGAGAAGTTTATCGATAAGGAACTTGAGGCAAGAATGAGTATGGCGCAGAAGATCACATCTATGATTCTTGCTTTACGGCGTAAGGTTAATATTAAGGTGCGTCAACCTTTGAAAGCTATTATGATACCGGCTGTTGACGTAGAACAGAGAAGGCATATAGAAGCTGTAGAGGCGCTTATATTGAACGAAGTGAACGTCAAGAGTCTCAAATTTGTGGAAGGTTCGGATGTGCTTGTTAAGAAAGTCAAGTGTAATTTCCGTACAATGGGAAAGAAGTTTGGCAAACTGATGAAAGGTATTGCTGCTCAGGTCAGTGGACTTACTCAGACTCAGATATCAGAATTCGAACACAACGAATATGTTGAGTTGGATGTAGAAGGTAACAATGTGAGGGTAGAACTGACTGATGTTGAAATAATAAGTGAGGATATCCCGGGATGGCTTGTTTCAAATGAAGGTAATCTTACTGTCGCATTGGAGATAGAACTTACTGATGAGTTGAGAAAAGAAGGTATTGCACGGGAACTTGTCAACAGAATCCAGAATATGCGCAAGGACAATTCATACGAGATAACTGACAGAATAAATGTGGTTGTTTCTCCAGATGCAAACACTGATGCTGCTATATCTCAGTATGCTGATTATATAAAAAGCCAGATTTTGGCTGATAGTATAAGCATTGCCGAGAATGATGGTATAACTGTTGATTTCGATGATTATAAATTGAATATCAAAATAGAGAAAGCCAATATTAAGTAATACTGCAACCTATTCGGAAACTTTAAAACTATTGATTTATGGCAGAAAAAACACGTTATACAGACAGTGAACTTGAAGAGTTCCGCGAGATAATAAATGAGAAGCTACGTCTTGCGCGTCGTGATCAGAGTGCTATGATGAAACAGCTCATGAATGCCGATGGTAATGATGTCGATGACACATCTCCTACATATAAGGCGCTTGAGGAAGGCAGTGCATCTCAGTCTAAGGAAGATTTGGTGCAAATGGCAAATCGTCAGCAGAAATTTATCCAAGGGCTTGAAGCTGCATTAGTTAGAATAGAAAATAAAACATACGGTATAGATCGTATAACAGGAGAATTGATCCCCAAAGAGCGTTTGCGTGCAGTACCGCATGCAACACTCAGCGTGGCCTCAAAGAATGCGCGTAAGAAATGAAAATAAATGGGATAAATCTTTCTGATGGACGATTATCCGTGTTGCTTATTATCGTGATTTTGATTATCGATCAGATAATCAAAATCACGGTAAAAACAAACATGTGTTTAGGAGAATCTATACGTATTACCGACTGGTTCTTTATAGAATTCATTGAGAACAATGGAATGGCCTATGGCATTACATTTTTTAATAAGCTGATATTAAGTTTATTCAGGATAGTTTTGATAGGTATTATTGCATATTATATAGGCAAGTTGGTAAGACGTAAGCATTCTACAGGATATGTTGTGTGTTTGTCCATGATTCTAGCTGGGGCTGCTGGAAATATATTTGACTCAATGTTTTACGGATTAATATTTGATGCATCAACACCGTTTGATGTGTCAAGTTTTGTTTCGTTTGGAAGTGGATATGCTTCGTTTTTGCATGGAAAAGTGGTTGATATGTTCTATTTCCCACTTATAGTAACTACATGGCCAGATTGGGTACCTTACTGGGGTGGTCATGAATTTATATTTTTTTCTCCGGTATTTAATTTTGCCGATGCATGTATAAGTGTTGGAGCTGTCATATTATTCTTATTCTATCGTAAAGAATTGGAAAGTATAAATGACGTCTTGTTCTGTGCTTCAAAGGCTGATACTGAAAAAAAAGAGGATTGATTGTATTACTAATGAATGATTGGCAATAAACAGAAGGGTATGATAAATCGTCTTTCGTTTCCTTTCACAAAAGGTCTGATATGTTTTATATGTGTCGTATTTGGCCTTTTCTCGTGCAAGCCTTCGGTTGACAGTGATTATATACAACCGGATGAAATGGAGGATATATTGTATGAATATCATTTGGCTGAAGAAATTGTAAGGCTGAATGGTGGTGATACATTGACGATGCGATCGTTTAAGGCAAATATACTGAACAAATATGGTGTCTCTCAGGCCGAATTGGACAGTTCTTTGCTGTATTATAGTAGACATACCAAGCTTCTGCATGATATATATAAGAATTTGGCAGACAGATTTACCAATGAAGCTGCAGCCCAAGGTGCGTCTGTAAGTGAGATGAATAAATTTGGAAATCTTGCTTCAAGTTCCGACACTACAGATATATGGGATAGAAGGAGGATGTTGGTGCTTTATCCGTATGAGGCATCAAATATTTATCTGTATAAGATTAAGGCAGATACTGCCTTTCATAAAGGTGATAAGATCATTCTCGATTTTGATACACGATTTATATATCAGGATGGAATGAGGAGTGCTGTGGCGTTGTTGGCATTGAAATTTAACAATGACAGTGTTGCATCACGCACTATAAATATTACATCAACATCGCGTTATCATTTGCAGGTGGAGGATACTAGAAATCTTGGTATAAAGGAGATTACTGGATATTTTCTAGTAAATGATAATAAAGCCGCTTCTTCTTCAACAACTCTCAGAATGCTTGTGGTGTATAATATAAGGTTGATAAAGATGCATCAGAATATAATGCCATTGGTACATAAAAACGATAGCATCCGGATGGTTAAGAATGATTCTGCGGTACATACGAAACTGCATCCGTCCAATACTCCTGTGAATGCGCCCCAAAAGAGATTTGATAGGACAGTTGTACGTCCTATAGATGAAAGGATTTTGCCTGCAGAGTTGAAGAAAAAATAATAATGAGGAAGATAAGGCGCTTTGCAGCAAATCGAGTAATTTTCGAAAATACCACAATTGTAAATGGTATTGTAGAAATTGATGAAGATAAGGTCGTCGATTTTTATGAATTGACTGAAGAACTTGCGCATACAGAATGGATCGGGGGAACAATAACGTTGATTCGTAAAGATGATAATCTTATTGCGTATAAGGATAATAAAATATTAAGTAGTATAGAGTATTAAATTTAATTTTAGAGAATATGTTAAGTGTAAACGAATTGGAAGAACGTCTTATTGATCTTGCCTTTGCTGAAGATATAGGTGATGGAGATCATACTACATTGTGTTGTATACCGGAGGATGCAATGGGAAAGTCACATCTTCTTATAAAAGATAATGGAATATTGGCCGGTGTAGAGATTGCAAAGAAAGTATTCAACAGATTTGATCCAACAATGTCTGTTGAAGTCTTTATAAAAGATGGAGAATCGGTAAAAACGGGTGATATAGCCATGATCGTTAAAGGAAAGGTACGTTCATTGTTGCAAACAGAACGTCTTATGCTTAATATTATGCAGCGTATGAGTGGTATTGCAACAATGACAAATAAATATGTGAAACGTATAGAAGGTACTAAAACGCATATTCTTGATACGCGTAAGACCACGCCTGGTATGCGTATTCTTGAAAAACAGGCTGTTTTTATTGGTGGAGGAGTAAATCATAGAATAGGATTGTTTGATATGATTCTGTTGAAGGATAACCATATAGATTTTGCTGGCGGTATAGAAAATGCGATAAATCGCTGTCATGACTATCTGAAAAATAAAGGCCTTGATCTGAAAATTGAAATTGAAGTTCGTTCTTTTGAAGAACTTGAACAGGTAATTTCTCATGGTGGAGTTGATCGAATAATGTTGGATAATTTTTCGGTAGAGGATACGAGAAAAGCTGTAAAAATAATTAACGGAAGATACGAAACAGAATCAAGTGGCGGTATTACTTATGATACAATACGTGATTATGCAGAATGTGGTGTTGACTTCATTTCTGTTGGCGCATTAACTCATTCTGTAAAGTGTTTGGATATGAGCTTTAAAGCTTGCTGATGTTCTTTAGTATATTATTATCAATTATAAGTTTCTTCCCGCCAGTGAATTATAATATTTCATTGGCGGGAAATTTTGGTGAGCCACGTGTACATCATTTTCATGGTGGTATTGATATAAAAACAGACCGTGTAGAAAATAAGGCTGTTTTATCTATAGGTTCCGGATATGTATCAAGAATTGTTGTTGGAAAGTACGGTTTGGGAAAGGCTGTATATGTGAAGCATCCGGAAGGATATATTAGTATGTTCTGTCATTTGAATGCATTTTGTCCTAGGATAGAGAATATTTTAAGAAAAAGACAACTTAAGAACAAGAATTGTAATATAGATCTTGTATTATCTCCAGGAGAATGTCCTGTTGCAAAAGGACAATTAATTGCTGTTAGTGGAAATACTGGTGCAAGTAGTGCGCCACATATTCATATGGAAATGTATGAGTCTGAAGGGGGAGATATGATAGATCCTCTGATATTTCTTGGGAAATATATAAAAGATAAGAAAAGTCCTTTGGCACATGGTTTTATGGTATATCCTCAAGATGGAGAAGGGGTCTTTTGTGGATCTTCAAGAAAACAGAGCGTATCTTTGTCTTCTGTAAACAATGAAAATAAATATTCTGCTTGGGGAAAAATCGGATTTGGTATTTGGGCAAATGATTATATGGATGGTGCATATAATAGATATGGGGTCTGTAAAATTCAATTGGTGGTTGATGGGAAAACGGTTTTTGAAAGTAATGTTGACAGGGTTCCACAGAATATGACACGTATTATGGATTATTGTGGTGATTATGAACATTTTATAAAAACCGGTATATGGTATATGAAATCTTATGTGGAACCAGGAAATCATTTGCCGATATATGACATAGATAGTAATAGAGGATATGTGATATTTAAAGAAAAGCGTGATTATCATATATCATATATTATTACTGATTTTTGGGGAAATAGTAATAAGTATAATTTCGTTGTAAAAGGAGTACCTTATAAAAATTTTAGGAAACAACCGTCCAATCTATTTTGTCGCATATTATGGGATAGAGTCAATAATATAAAATTTTCCAATGTGCAGTTAACTGTAAAACCATATTCGTTAACTCAAAATAAAACAATCTTTCCCATTGAATATAAGCAATCGGAAAAGCTATCTCATCGGTATTCGTTCAATGGAATGTCATTGCCACTTATCAGATACGCGAGAATATCCATAAAATGTAATAGAAATGTAAAAGATAAAAATAAGCTGTATATTTCGAATAGTTATGGCATTCCGCGTAATTTTGGAGGAAACTACAAAGATGGTTGGGTAACTGGTTTTATACGTGATATAGGGGATTGCTATGAAATAAAATATGACGATACTCCTCCTATAATAGTTCCAGTAAAAAAAGAAACATGGACCTTTACTCAGACTGTAAGATTTCATATTTATGACAATGGGTGTGGTTTAAAACAATGTTATGGATATATTGATAATAAGCCAGTTGTATTAGATGGAGTATCTAATAAAGGTTTATATGTATGCAATCTAAAAAATTATATCATTAAAACCAACAAAAATCACAAAATGGATATTGTTGCAATTGATAATAAAAATAATAAAAAAACATATACTGTACAAGTAAAATATTAGGAATATGAGAAAGTTTATAATTTTGTTTATGTTATTCTTAAGTGCATCAATTACATATTGTTGTACAAGTTTCATTGTCGGAAAGAAGGCAAGTGTAGATGGTTCTGTAATTTGTACATACAATGCTGATGACTATGGTATGTTTATCGGACTATGCCATTATCCGGCAGCTAAACATGCAAAAGGGGAAATGCGTAAAATATATGACTGGGATACAAAGGAATATCATGGTGAGATTCCTGAAGCATCTGAAACATATAATGTTATTGGAAATATAAATGAATATCAGGTTACGATAGCAGAAACTACATATGGGGGACGTGAGGAAATGGTTGATACAACAGGAATCCTTGATTATGGTTCTCTTATATATATAGCACTCCAGCGAAGTAAAACAGCACGTGAGGCTATAAATATTATGACAACTCTTGTAAATAAATATGGATATTGTTCAGAAGGTGAAACTTTTACAATTTGTGATCCTAATGAAGCATGGATAATGGAAATGATGGGTATGGGGCCAGGATCAAAAAAGGCAGTTTGGGTAGCATTGCGTGTACCAGACAATGCAATCTGTGCCCATGCAAACCAAAGTCGTATTGGTAAATTTAATATGAAGGATAAAGAAAATGTTTTATATTCGAAGGATGTTATAAAATATGCTAGAAAACAAGGGTGGTTTACTGGACGCGATGAGGACTTTTCGTGGAAAATGGCGTATGCAAAACCTGATTTTCAAGGAAGAAGATTCTGTGAAGCACGAGTATGGAGTTTTTTCAGGCATTTCAATAATGATTTTGATAGATATTTACCTTGGGCGTTGGGAGAAGATCCAAATGCTGTAGATATGCCTTTGTGGATTGTTCCGAACAGAAAAGTAAGTGTACAGGACATAGAACAATGTATGAGAGATCATTATGAAGGAACCCCATTAGCAATTGATTCAACTGATATTGGAGGCGGAATATGGCAAATGCCATACAGACCTACACCATTAACATATACGGTTGATGGTAAGACTTATTTTAATGAACGTCCGACAAGTACACAACAAAGTGGTTTTTCATTTGTTTCTCAGATGAGATCTTGGCTTCCACGTGAAGTAGGTGGGGTATTGTGGTTTGGTAATGACGATGCAAATATGATAGCATATACTCCAATATATTGTGGCAATACAATCCAGCCAGAATGTTATAATACGCCAGGTGCTGATGCGGTTACATTTTCTGATAAAAATGCATTTTGGGTGTGTAACTGGGTGAGCAATATGGTTTATCCAAGATATAGTATGATGTTCTCATCATTAAAAGTAGTGCGTGACAGTTTGGAAACAGATTATTTTAGTAACCAGAAACAAATTGAAGCCAAAGCGTTAGAGCTATATAACTCAGACAAAAAAACAGCAATAGAATATCTTAATGATTACAGTAATAATAAGGCACAAGAGATGTTGGATAGATGGAAGAAACTTGCTGTATATTTAATTGTAAAATATAATGATATGACAATCAAGCCTGAAAAGAACGGTGTTTTCAAAAGGACAAAAACTGGAAATGGGGAGAGGGTTGAACGTCCTGGATTTCCAGAAAGCTATGCAAGGCAATTAGTCAAGATAACAGGCAGCAAATATAAAATGCCAGAATAATTAATATAAACAGGTAAAGATTTCTTTACCTGTTTCTTTTTAATCAGACGCATGAGGTCTTAAATATCAATATTTTTTATTATTTTTGCATTATAAAATATTTTATTCTGATTACCGCGGTATAATATCATAATGACAAATGGGAATATTCGGACTTTTTAATAAGAAAAAAAAGGATATACTGAATGATGGCCTTGAGAAAACCAAGTTTAGTGTATTTAATAAGTTGACTAGAGCAATAACGGGAAAGTCAACAATTGATGATGATGTGCTGGATAATTTGGAGGAAGTATTGATAACTTCAGATATAGGTGTAGATACTACTCTGAAAATAATACATCGTATACAAGAACGTGTGGCGCGTGATAAATATGTTTCTACTTCGGAATTAAATGAGATTCTAAGAAGTGAAATAACTGAATTGTTGACAGAAAACAACAATGGGGATAATGATGATTGGGAATTACCGCAAGATCATAAACCATATGTAATACTTGTCGTAGGTGTTAATGGTGTTGGCAAAACAACAACTATTGGAAAGTTAGCATATCAATTCAAGAAAGCTGGTAAGAAAGTTTATATTGGTGCTGCCGATACATTCAGGGCAGCGGCAGTAGAGCAGATTTGTATCTGGGGAGAACGTGTCGGAGTTCCTGTTATAAAACAACAAATGGGTTCTGATCCTGCTTCAGTAGCATTTGATACACTGTCCTCTGCAAAAGCGAATGGGGCAGATGTTGTTTTGATAGATACTGCAGGACGACTTCATAATAAAATAGGATTGATGAACGAATTGAAGAAAATCAAGGATGTAATGAAGAAAGTTTTGCCTGAAGCACCAGACGAAGTTTTGCTTGTTTTGGATGGTAGTACAGGACAAAATGCATTTGAACAAGCAAAACAGTTTTCTTCAGTAACACCTATCAGTTCTCTTGCCATAACAAAGTTGGATGGTACGGCCAAAGGTGGTGTCGTAATAGGAATTAGTGATCAGTTAAAGGTTCCTGTTAAATATATAGGATTGGGAGAATCAATGGATGCTCTTCAGTTATTTAACAAACGTCAGTTCGTGGATTCTCTATTTAATAAACAATGAGAAAAGGACAGATTGATTTTATTACAATGGGATGCTCAAAGAATCTTGTCGATAGTGAGATTCTTATGCGGCAGTTTGAAGCAAATGGATTTCATTGTACTCATGATTCAGAAAATATTGAAGGTGAAATCGTTGTAATAAATACTTGTGGATTTATAGAAGATGCCAAACAGGAAAGTATAGATACCATTCTAGAATTAGTCAAGGCAAAAGAGGAAGGCCGAATCCGCAAATTGTTTGTGATGGGATGTCTTTCACAGAGATACCAGAAAGAATTGGAGGTTGAGATACCGCAGGTCGATAAATATTATGGCAAGTTCAATTACAGACAATTATTGACAGATTTATGTAAAGGTGATGTAACAACATGTACTGGACAGCGCCATCTTACGACCCCGTCACATTATGCCTACCTAAAGATAAGTGAGGGATGCGACCGAAGGTGTGCGTATTGCGCGATACCCTTAATAACCGGACGGCATATAAGTCGAACTAAGGATGACATTTTGCAAGAAGTTATAACTCTTGTTGCAGATGGAGTTAAGGAATTCCAAATAATAGCCCAGGAACTTACATATTACGGCATTGATATTGACGGAAAGCAACATATTGCAGATCTAGTTCGCGATATTTCTGAAATAAAAGGCGTGGAATGGATCAGATTGCATTATGCATATCCTAATATGTTCCCCAAGGATTTACTTGCTGTCATAAGAGAGAAGAAAAATGTATGTAAGTATCTTGATATAGCTCTTCAACACATATCAGACAATGTTTTGTCTCGTATGCATAGAAATGTAACAAAAGAAGAGACGTTAAGGCTTATTTCTGAAATTAGAAAGAATGTTCCTGGTATACATCTGAGAACAACTCTTATGGTTGGTTTCCCCGGTGAGACAGATAGTGATTTTCAGGAACTTATGGAATTCGTAAAATGGGCGCGATTTGAAAGATTAGGTGTGTTTGCATATTCTGAGGAAGAGGGAACATACAGTGCTTTGCATTATAAAGATGATGTACCTTATGAGGTCAAGCAACAGCGTCTTGATGCTGTGATGTCTTTGCAGCAGGAAATAAGTGCTGAGATCGAAGCGCAGAAGGTTGGTAGTTCCATGCGTGTAATAATTGACCGTAAGGAGTCGGAGTATTATATAGGTCGTTCAGAATACTGTTCTCCGGAAGTTGATCCGGAGGTTTTAATAAAGTCGGATGAAGAACTTCATATAGGTTCATTTTATAATGTTAACATAATAGACAGCAACGAATATGATCTTTATGGAGAGATAATAAAATAATGGCTTTGATGGTATGAATAATAAAGAATATATATTTGAATTATCTCAGAGGTGTGGATATACACAAGACAATACGCAAAAATATGTGCGTTGCATTATAGAGAAGATGGCTACTAAATTTGATGAGGGAGAAAATGTTTTTATTCCTAATTTTGGTACTTTTGAATTAAAAAATAGAATGGAGCGTATTGTTGTCAATCCTTCAACAGGTCAAAGAATGATGGTTCCTCCAAAGATTGTATTAAATTTCAAGCCCATTGCATCTATAAAAGAAAAACTAAGAAAATCAGAAAATGAATAAAATATCAGATTTGGCTTCTGTTCTTGTTACAAAATATGGTCTTACTCAAAAAGAAGCTGAATTATTTGTAACAAATATGTTCGCTGTCATAGACTCGGGTTTACAGAGTAATGACAAGCAGGTTAAGGTTAAGGGGCTTGGCACATTTAAGATACAAAGCGTTAATGCCCGTGAGAGTGTTAATGTGAATACAGGTGAGCGGATAATTATAGAAGGGCGCAATAAAATATCATTTACACCAGAAACATCACTTAAGAACCGAGTAAATCAGCCATTTTCCCAATTTGAAACAGTAGTAATAAACGACGGTGTGGATTTTTCTGAGCTTGAGAATAATGATATCGCCGACGAGATGAACAATAATGATGAAAAAAAGGTAGAAGAACAATTAGAGGAGGAAAATCAGGATCTTGAAGAAGAAAATCGTGATGATGAAAGAATAATAGAAGATCTTTCAGTTAACATAAATGATGAAAATAGTGATGTTGTTATTCTGGATGAAAATAAAGACAATATATCTAAATCAAATGTACAAGACGCAGCTTGCAATCCGGATGAAATAAAATCTCCTCGAGAGGAATGTTGCTCTCCGAAATGTCATATATCAGATGAAGCCAGTGTTCCGGAAAACATTCAAGCAGACACAAGTGACATAATTTCTAATAAAAAGAAAAATAATATTATTATAGCACTTATAATTTTCATTGTTCTTTTGTCTGGCTTTGGAGCATATAGTATTTTCTATTATCAAAAACAGATAGCATTGCGAGAGGACAGGATTTTGGAGCTGGAGATCATAATAGATAATTTCCAGACAAAGGTAAATAAAAATAAGGCACTCTCTGCTGTCAATAATCAACAGAAAATAAATGAAGACAGTGCAAAGGTGGCAAAATCTGATTCGACAATAAGTAAAAAGACTATATCCGATAATGGAAATAAATTTAATTCTGAAATTTATAATAAAGATCCAAGGATAAGAACTGGCGCATATACTATTGTCGGCATAGCACAGGTCATAACATTAAAAGACGATCAATCTCTGTCGTCTATAAGTAAAAAATATCTGGGGCCAGGTATGGAATGTTATATCGAGGCTGTAAATGAAAATAAAAAATTCGAAAAGGGTGAACAGATTAATATCCCCAAGTTGAAAATAAAGAAAATAAGAAATTAGAGATATTTAGATGAGCAACGCCAATTCGGGTGTTGCTCTTTTTGTTGCTAGTTTCATTTGAGTTATTTAGGCTTTGTAGGAATTCAGTGAGTAAAAAAGACAGTGGCTTCAATCCATAATCAGCATTGTTTTCTTTTGGTAGAATGGAAATAATAGAGGCTGTAAATTACCTAATTCATTGACTAAATATAAATAAATATTTTATCAATTTAATTCCGCTAACGAGTTGTTGAATACATTTATATTTATGAGAAGTTTAAGAATATATATTTATGCTTTCTTGTTTGTATTTGCTTATACAGCCTATTCTCAAATATTGACCGACACAACTAAGGTTCTTGAACTTGAGGAAGTGGTAATTCTTGCTGATAGGATTGTCCACAAAGGCGATTACGATGTTTTATATCTGTCAGATGACAATAGGAATTAATGGCAGTTCCATCAACTGCATACGATTTAAGAGGATATTAGGGCGATGATATAAAGAGGGTTGAATATTATGCTGTCGCACCCCCTCAATATATGAGCTTGACAGAGGGCCTGTTGTCAATATTGTTGTAAGAAAGCGATATGACAGGTCGTATTCTGGCTATTTTAATACATCTAATGCGGTAAATACAGGTTTCGGAACAAATCAGATGGATTTGACTTATGCGGACTCGCTTAATCAAATCAAGTTGGGGTATCTGATTGATTATCGTGATATAAAAAATATAGACAATCAGACAGATTTTGTGTATAATCCGGATTTGAGTTCTACCTATAAAGGATCAACCCGTTATAGAGGTCAGTATCATAAAATCAGTGCATCATACCAGCGTTACCAAGGCAATCATCTTTTTAATGCAAAATTGTATACCATAGTTGAACCTTTACGGGAAGAGGAGAATCGTATGGGAGCTATCAGGGCCGACGATATAGACTATCAGGGTTGTGGTATGAGCTGTCTTAAAAGTCGTTCCAATACTTATGCTATTGATTTATATTACCGGTATCTTTTGAAAAAGGGACGTTTGTTTGCCATCAATGTGGTAAATACTTTAGGGACCAGTTATTCTGAATCTGCTCAATCAATGATTTCTGATAATGTTTTGAATTCAGAATCTGATTATAATATTCGTTCCAGAATTGATAATGAATCATATTCTTTGATAGCAAACGCAGTCTTTGCTTCGCCTCTTTGGGGCGGTTCTGTGAATATCCTCACGATATGAGTATAAGCGGTTGAGACAAGAATCGTTCGATAGTAGATATATGCCGTATTCACATAATGAGTTTCTGAATGCCGGAGGCTCGTGGCGATGGAATACAGTTTCTTTTGTTCCAGCAGTAGGAATGAATATTTTGAAACAAAGTTCGGCAGAACTCTCGGAAACATCTGTATTGCCTTATATCAGACTTTATTCTGACTGGTGGGGAGAAGGTAGATTGAAAGGGGCTACGGCACAACTCACATTGACAATGCGTAATGTTTCGCCATCTTTAGGACAACTTACGGAGAGTCGTACTTATCTTGATCCGTGGCTGATTTCAGTGGGTAATCCGAACCTGCGAGACAACTGGATTACCGCGGGAAAGTTGTCAATTGCCTATTTCGCTCCCATGAACAAAAATCAGATCGTGTTTATGATTCAGCTTTCTTATGCGCACAACAAAATATCTACCACAATCGTTAAAAACGGTGATAAGGTGTTTTTGCAACCTCAAAATATAGGTGGAGATTTTGAATGTCGATTTGATCTGTATGGAAGTTGGTGTCCGTTCAAATGGCTAGAATTATCACCATATATAGAATACTACATATCTCGATTTAAAACACCTTCACAAAAGGTTAGCTTCGATTACTGCCGACTCGGAGGAAATGTTACTGCTACATTTGATAAACTGGTACTGATTTCCAACATAAATTCTCCGACTAAGCAATACGATGGAGATCTACTTACCCGTGGCAGTCTTCAATATGCAGCAACTGTGCAGTATAAATTAGGCAACTGGTCGTTTGGCGCAAAATACAATTATTCAGGACATGATAACTATGAACTTGCCGACTTGCCGGCTTTCAGGTATTATGAGTATAAAGATTGGAAACCGCTTCAGCATATGGTTCGACCGACTGCGACATATACTTTCTCTATTGGAAAATCCAGAAGGCATGATGGCAAACTGCTTAATGAGTCAAGTGAAGATACTGGATTAGGTAAATTTACTACACCTCAGATGAGTAAATAGCGGTATGGCATGATTTCCATTTGTAAAGCAAAAGGAAGCTATGCAGTGTGGGGCTGCTTGCATTGCGTCTATATGTCTATACTACGGTAAAATTATTCTTTCGTCTATTTATTCAAGAAATTCGACAGGAGCCTCGCTTTGGGCTTTGAAACGACTGCTTAGAATCTAGGCTTTGACTCAATGCGTATTAAAATACCGAAAGAGTCTATTTTTGATTGCAATTTACCATGTATACTTCATTGGAATCAAGATCATTATGTAGTATTATATCAGATTGATGCAAAGTGGAATACATTTAAAATTTGTTTTCCCTGTAAGGGATTGATGAGCGTGAAAGAGACGGATTTCAACGCTGTTTGACTTAATGAGTCAGACTCGGGTGTAGCTCTTTTATTAGAACCTAATGATAAGTTTGGAAGGATTGGTGATATACATTCAATAAATAGTCATTCTTTAGCTTTTATCATTCAATATATAAAAGGGTATAGGGATTAGTTTTATTCATTAAGCATTACGAGATGAAGGAAAATTCCGGACGAAGCGGAGGATGAACAGTAACAGAGCGGTTCTCACATAACAATAAAATTGCGTTGCTGCAACCGAAAAATATTCTCCGCAAGAAAAACACATACTTCTTGTACATTTTGTCTAATGTTGGTGTTTTTAAAGAAAACCCGGATGATGGACTTACGGATTTTCTTGACTTTTTTTTGATAAAATAAAGCCACAAAATAAATGTAAGGGAATGTTAAATCATGCGTTATAAAGGCTCTTTTGTCCCGTACTGTCTTCCTGATAGCCTGTGGTGTTGTGCGGTATGGTTCATCTTGCGTTATGATTTTGCCGGTTTGAGGTCCTGATTTTGCCCGTATCAGGGTGTGATATTGTGTGTTTGAGGTTCTGAAACAGACCATATCACGTGCTCAAATGGTGCTTTTCGTGCGATGAAAAAGTAGCCTTAAATGTAATGTTGGTATCCACTCGTTTGTACAAGACTTTCATTTTTCGTTTATTTCCCTCCAAAAGAGAGTCTGCCTGCAAATTCTCGTTTATTTTGGGGGTAGAACAGAAAACTCGGACGGGAAAAGCAGGATACTGAAAATCTGTAACACACCCATTTGAATTTCCTTTATGCTGAAGGCAACAACGCCGATACGGAATTGATGCAGCTGTTTTTTATTACTATCAATCCTCACTAAATATCGGGATGACCACATCTTACGTTATTCTACGGTGATTTATAAATAGAAACCTTTCATCATTGAGCTCTACTGGGAATTTGGTGGAGAGGAAGAATATATTTAGTTATTGATATGGTTGTGTTGTAATAAATAATAAAAGGATATGCATGATAACTGCATATCCTTTGTACATCCTTAGGGATTCGAACCCTAGACCCACTGATTAAGAGTCAGTTGCTCTACCAACTGAGCTAAGGATGCATTAGAATTGTTACTTATATTTGCTCATTTCCAAAATGCGAGTGCAAAGGTACTCGCTTTTGTGGAAATATCCAAATATTTTGGACTTTTTTTATAAAAAATATTTCATGAATTTATAAATTATCCTGTTTTCAGGCAATATAAACGGGTTCTTTTCGTTTATCATATAATGAAAACAGAAAATATATACATAGTCCTGATACTGCTAGTATCAAGTTTTTTTTATAGTTGTGACGACGAGGATTCATTCAGCACATCTTCGTCAAATATACTTACATTCTCTACAGATACCGTAAAACTTGATACCGTGTTTTCCACGGTGCCATCATCAACTCGTTCATTCTGGGTGTATAATAAATCGGGAGATGGATTGCGTAAAATTAATGTCCGCCTTGAAAATGGAAATCAGGCGGGCTTCCGTGTGAATGTTGATGGAACATATCTTAGTCCTTCTTCTGGTTTTCAGGTGAATGATATAGAAGTTAGAAATAAAGACAGTATAAGGGTCTTTGTTGAACTTACTTCTCCTGTTAACAATGGGGATATGCCATTAAAGATAGAAGATAATATCGTATTTACACTTGAAAGCGGTGTTCAGCAGAAGGTGAATCTGATGGCGTATTCCTGGGATGCTACTATTATGAAAAATGTGGTTGTTGACAAGGATTCTATATTGGACGGTGTGACAAGACCGATAGTTGTTTATGGTGGTATAACTGTAAATGAAGGTGCCACATTGACAATTTCTCCAGGTACAACAATATTCTTTCATGCTGATGCCGGTATAGATGTCTCAGGTAAGTTGAAGTGTCTTGGGGAAGCAGGAACTGAGATAACCTTAAGAGGAGATCGCCTTGACAATATGTTCGATTATCTGCCTTATGATTATGTCAGCGGACAATGGCAGGGGATAAGACTTCGTGAGACATCATATGATAATGAAATCAGACATACAGATATACATGGTACTTTTGATGGTTTGAAAGTTGATTCTGCTGATGTGTCAAAATTGAAACTCTATATTGAAAACAGTACAATACACAATTGTCAGGGATATGCATTAACTGCGGAAAATGCTAGAATAATTATAAATAATTGTGAGTTCACCAATGCTTTACACAATTGTATAGCTGTTCATGGAGGCGTAACGGATATCAATAATTGTACCTTTGCACAATTTTATCCATTTGATTCCAATAGAGGTAGTGCGTTGTTTTTTTCTATGAATAAATATCCGCAGAGTTCCTTTACTTGTATTAATTCGCTCATTACCGGTTATGCGGATGATGAGATGATGATAGAGACAAACACAGATGAGGGAGAAAACAAGGCAAATTATTTGTTTGATCATTGTATAATCCGTACGCCGAAGATAATAACTGAGGACAGTGTACATTTCGTCAGTGTGGTATTCGAAGAATATAAGGATACCGTTAAAACGGGAAAGAAGCATTTTAGAAAGATTGATTTACAAAATCTCAGATACGATTTTCGTCTTGATAGCATATCGCCGGCTGTAAACGCTGCTGATCCAGCTTCTGCAATGCTTTATGACAGATATGGTCAAAGACGGGATGACAAACCGGATGTGGGAGCATATGAGTTTTTAAAGGAAGAGTAGTCATAAAAAATATTACTATGAAAGAAATAGAGATAAAAATAGCAATCAGAAGTTGTGACGTCTCTGAGTTGCCCGAGGATGAGCAGGTGCTGATAGAAAAAGCAAAGAATGCGACTTTACATGCATATTCTCCATACAGTCATTTTTCTGTCGGAGCTGCATTGCAGTTGGAAAACGGAGCAATTGTTATTGGAGCAAATCAGGAGAATGCGGCATTTCCTTCAGGAACATGTGCTGAGCGTTCTGCCATATTTGCGGCCCAATCACAATTTCCTGATAGTCCGATAATAAAAATTGCTATAGCAGCCCAAAATGAAAACGGTTTTCTTATGGATCCGATAACACCATGTGGCGCGTGCAGACAAGTTATCTTAGGTATAGAAGATCGTTATGGAAAGAAAATACGCATTCTGCTATATGGATTAAAGAAGATATATGTGATAGAAAGCGCTAAAGATCTCATGCCCTTGTCTTTTGTTGACTCAAGTATGAGCTGATACTCTTATAACACTTCAAAAAACACGTAATAATATGTGTTTTTTAGTTTTAGGCTTCTCTGGTTATATTTTTTTTAGTACATTTGCAATCCACTAAGAAGTGAGAAATAAATTTATATTATGAGTAAACAAATAGAGAAAATCAAGGAGCTGGTCGCCAAACGCGAAAAAGCCCGTCTTGGAGGTGGCGAAGCTGCCATTGAGAAACAGCATGCACGTGGAAAATATACGGCCCGTGAGCGTATAGAGATGCTTGTTGATAAAGGATCTTTCGAGGAATATGACATGTTTAAACTACACCGTTGTCACAACTTCGGTATGGAGAAGAAACAGTTCCTCGGTGACGGTGTTGTTGCTGGTTCTGCAACAATTGACGGCCGCCTGGTATATCTTTATGCTCAGGATTTTACTGTTAACGGTGGTTCTTTGTCTGAAACCATGTCCCAGAAAATATGTAAGATTATGGATATGGCCATGACTATGGGTGCGCCTGTCATTTGTATGAATGACTCAGGAGGTGCGCGCATACAGGAAGGTATATGTGCACTTGCCGGTTATGGTGAGATATTTGAGCGCAATATTCTTGCAAGTGGTGTCATACCTCAGATCTCCGGTATATTTGGTCCTTGTGCCGGAGGTGCCGTTTATTCACCTGCTTTGACTGATTTTATTCTCATGATGGAGAACACATCATATATGTTCCTTACTGGTCCTAAAGTGGTAAAGACTGTAACAGGTGAAGATATTGATTCCGAGCACTTGGGCGGTGCTTCTGTCCATGCAACAAAGAGTGGCGTTACTCATTTTACTGCAAAGACAGAAGAAGACGCAATGGCTCTTATAAGAAAACTTCTCAGCTACATCCCATCAAATAATACAGAGGAGGCTCCTCGTGTGGAATGTACCGATCCAATTGATCGTAAGGCTGATTTGCTCAATGAACTTCTTCCGGATAATCCTAATATGGCATATGACATGTATAAGGTTATAAATGCTATTACTGATAATGGAGAGTTCTTTGAGGTTCAGGCAAACTTTGCAAAAAACATTATTGTAGGATTTGCACGCTTCAATGGTCAGAGTGTTGGTATTGTTGCAAACCAACCGTCATGTTATGCAGGTGTGCTTGATGTGAACGCAAGTCGTAAGGGCGCTCGTTTTGTTCGTTTCTGTGATGCTTTCAATATTCCGATTGTATCACTTGTTGACGTACCTGGATTCTTGCCTGGTACCGGCCAAGAATATAATGCCGTTATTTTGCATGGTGCTCAGTTGCTTTATGCTTATGGAGAGGCTACTGTTCCAAAGATTACAGTTACACTTCGTAAGAGTTATGGAGGAAGTCATATTGTTATGGGATGTAAGCAGTTGCGTGCTGACCTTAATTTCGCATGGCCTACTTCAGAAATTGCAGTAATGGGTGCAAGCGGTGCTGTTGCTGTACTTTGTGCAAAGGAAGCGAAGACAAAAGACGATCCTAAAGCTTTCCTTGCAGAAAAAGAAGATGAATATACAGAGATGTTTGCTAATCCTTATCAGGCAGCACAGTATGGATATATTGACGATGTGATAGAGCCGCGTAATACACGTTTCCGCATCTGTCGTGGTTTGGCTCAATTGGCAACAAAACGTCAGAGTCTGCCTGCAAAGAAACATGGATGTATGCCAATGTAATTAAAACGTTATTGATTATGACAAAATCAGATAGTGCAGTATTCGCAGCTATAGCTCTTGCGTTGCATGATTTCCGTGGAAACAATGTGCACGATGAGGAGCCTGGTATAATAACAATAAAAAGAAATCTGTCTGGAACCTTATGGAATGCCCATATTCTTCAGATGACACAACATCCTTAAAGAGATATTCTTGATATGAAAAAATATAAGTATACAATAGACGGAAAGAACTACGAAGTCGAGATTGGTGACGTAGTGGAAAATGTTGTTACCGTTAATGTCAACGGAGTTGATTATAGCGTTGAAATGGAAGAAGAGCCGAAACCTGAAAAAAAGGTTGTGCTCAAACATGTTGCAAACGTTGAAGCAGGTAGCCAGGAACCGTCTGCTTCTGTTGGAAATGTAAATACAGCAAATGCCCTTAAGGCTCCACTGCCAGGAGTTATTACAGAAATCTGTGTGGCTGTTGGCGATGAAGTGAAAGAAGGTGATACTGTTGTTGTTCTTGAAGCAATGAAGATGGCAAATAACCTTCAGGCAGAAAAGAGTGGCAAGGTTACTGCTATTTGTGTGAAACAGGGCGAGAACGTAATGGAGGATACTCCTCTTGTAGTGATCGAATAAATTCTGTATATTCAAAATAAGTAACATATAGAATGTCGTAAATTTAGGTATAAAGATATGTCATATATCTTTATACCTAAATTTTATATTATCATGATACAATCATTAGTACATGATAATATATTGTTTTAGAAATAATATTTTTTAGCATAAGCTTTATGCTTGTGTATCTCAGTGATGTATTGTGTAAGCTTATCTATTTTATAAAATGATATAAAGTATATCTGTATATATTGTATCGATAAATTTTCTGTTTGGATGGTATTAAAGATGTTTGAGGGTTTGAGCTACAAAGATGGAAGCATTTAGGTTACATTGTTGAAATTTCTTATTACAAGTATTTTTTTTAGTGATTACAAATCGTTCTATAATTAGGTTTATGAATATGAAAATTAGGCTTATATAAAATGCTGTTTGTGTATATAAACCTTTTATATATAATAATTTGCTTTATAATTCTGAAAGTCTTTATTTATTATTTTCTTGTTGTAAAATATGGTTACTATATGTGTATTTGTAATACATATGATAAGTGGTAAAATGGATTTTCTCGGAATAAAGTAGGGCTCTGCGTGTATATTTATACAATATATCATAACATTAGTGTCCCGTTAAAATGGGACGAGTTAAACAATTAATCAAAAAGCCCCGGA
>ERZ780167.532-NODE-532-length-38931-cov-5.084628_pt1 | contig 38931 bp, 26 predicted proteins | sample MGYA00510982_ERZ780167 | MGnify/ENA primary metagenome ERZ780167 (study PRJEB29588, sample SAMEA2146107) | human gut metagenome | biome: human gut; feature: human-associated habitat; material: faeces | place: Denmark | collected 2008/2010 ... | reverse complement strand
CAGAATAGAAACAACAGAACAATATCCATTAGAACATAGTGCACTGGTTGATAAAGCAAAATTGGAACAAAATAAAGATGTAAGACCTGAATTGGCAACACATATTGATAATCTGAATCAGTATGATACGATTTTTTTAGGTTATCCAAACTGGTGGGGAGATATGCCACAGCCTTTATATACTTTCCTTGAAGAATATGATTTTTCGGGAAAAACTATTATTCCTTTTAATTCCCACGGAGGAAGTGGCTTTTCTAATACGATAAAGGAAATTAAAAAATTACAGCCTGATGCGACTGTTAGTAATGAAGGGTTAAGCATTTCAAGAAATGATGTATCAGGTAGTGCACAGAAGATTATTGATTGGGCGAAAGGAATTCAATAATCAGAAAGGTAAAATCGGATGAAGTTATTGCTGTTATTAAAAAATGCACACATAAATTATAAAAGGAGAACATGATTATGAGAATTTTATTTATTAACGGAAGTCCTAACAAGACAGGAAACACAGCACAATTAGCAGAGACATTACTTGGCGGCAGAAAGTACGAAACACTCAATCTTACAGATTACAGGATTGGAAGTTATGGTCAGAATTTTTCAGATGATGAACTTGATATAGTTATCTCTAAGATGAAAGAAGCTGACGTTATTGTTATAGGTTCACCATTATACTGGCACAATATATGCGGCTCAGTAAGAAATGTACTTGACCGTTTTTATGGACTTGTAAGTGAAAAAGACCTTAAAGGAAGAGATATGTATTTTCTGTTTCAGGGAGCTGCACCTGAAAAATGGATGCTGGAAGCAGGTGAATACACAATGAAGAGATTCGCTGGGCTTTACGGAATGAATTACAGAGGCATGGCTACTGATAAGACAGAGGCTGTAAACTTAGGAAAGAATATAAAGTAAGCTGCATAAGGAGACGGAGCATGAACAAGAAAATGTTTATAATATTAGCCCTTACAATAATTATGCTTTGTGTTTCTGCATGCGGGAAAACAGATAATAAGGAGCAGAGCAGCGTGAATAATACAAGCAATATTTCCAATACACAATCAGCTAATTTGAGTGGGACTGTTCCTGATGAACTCGAATACATACCCGATGGATATGAAAATCCGGCAACACAGCAGGGAACACTTAATAAACTTACATATGATACATGGGAGTCATTCAGTTATGAGCAAAAATCTAATAAAATAACTAAGGAAGCATGGGTATATCTGCCGTATGGATATACAGATGAAGAAGAATATAATGTATTTTATCTGAGTCATGGTGGCTGGAGCAATGAAACGACTCTTATGGGTACAGATGATAATCCAAAATCATTTAAAAATGTTATTGATAATGCAATACAGGATGGGAATATAAAGCCTCTTATTATTGTACTGCCTACATATAATAACACAAGTGAGAACGACAGTAGTGATTACAGCCTTGCAATCCAGCTTACCAACCAGTTTCATAATGAATTAGTCAATGACCTTATTCCAGCGGTGGAGAGTAAGTATAGTACATATGCAAAGGACACTACACCACAGGGGCTTAAGGAATCAAGAGACCACAGGGGTTTTGGCGGATTTTCAATGGGGTCTGTAAATACATGGAACACATTCCGCTATTGTCTGGATTATTTCCGATATTTTATGCCTATGAGTGGAAGTTATACAACCGATGGTGAATATATGGCAGATTTAGTAAGACAGCAGGGTTACAGTTCACAGGATTTCTTCATCTTTGCAGCATCAGGAACTGATGATTTTGCATATAGCGCATTTAAGGCACAGATTATGGCTATGGCAAATAATTCAGGAGGAATGTTTAAGCTTGCAAAGAATGAATCAGAAGGAAATATGTCTTTCTTAGAAAGAGAAGGCTATAAACATGATGCAAAAGCAACTGATGAATATACATACAATGGCCTCAGATTTTTCTGGAACGGCCAGACTGATACACAATCAGCAGATAACCAGGGTTCATCATCAAAGGCGTATAATGTAGAACAGGGAACAAGCAAATACAGGGATTTCGTTCTTGACAATGTCCTCCATTCAGAAACAGAAGGTGATATTCATTATAATGTGTATATTCCTGAAGATTATGACGGAACAGAAAGTTATGCATTATTTATGACGCTGCCGGGATATCAGGGATTATATTTTCAGGGAGTTGGACAAAATGTGATGACGGAGGAATTCGGATTCATGGCAAGAGACTATATTTCTAAAATGATAATAGTTGCACCACAGTTAAATGACTGGCAGGACACATCTGCAAGGCAGACAATTGCACTTACTGAATATTTTCTTGATACATACAATATTGACAGGTCAAGAGTATATGCAGAAGGGTATTCTGGCGGAGGGGAGACTATGTCGCGTGTTATGGGCATGAGACCAGACCTGTACACAGCATATCTGCAGTGTAGCTCACAGTGGGACGGCAATTACACAGAAGTTGTAAAAGCGAGAGTGCCAGTGTATTTTGCAATTGGAGAAAAAGATGAATACTATGGTTCTGAACCATCAAGAAATGCTTATAATGCAATACATAAGCTGTATGAGCAGGAAGGTCTCAGTAATAGTGAGATAGACAGGCTTCTTGTACTTGATATTAAACCAACATCATATTTTTCAAGCGAGGGAATAAGCAATCAGCATGGATATGGCGGATACTTATTTGTGCGTGATAAGAACATTATGGGCTGGCTTTTTGGACAGGTAAAGAAGTGATAACCAATAGGTTAATACTGGGAAACCAACAGAGACTTCTTATATTGGGAATCAGCATTTATAATAAAAATGTAAAGAAAATTATAATATGCTATAGATCTGAAGTCAGGTATAGGTATTATAAATGTCTTGAAAATAATTAACAGGAGGATTTTGATATGGAATATGTAACTTTGAACAATGGTGTTAAGATGCCAATATTAGGCTACGGAGTTTATCAGGTAACTAAGGATGAGTGTGAGAGATGTGTTCTCGATGCCCTTAAGACAGGTTACAGGGCAATAGATACAGCACAGAGTTATTTTAATGAGGAAGAGGTTGGTAATGCAATTGCCAAGTCTGGAATTCCAAGAGAAGAGATTTTCCTTACAACTAAGGTATGGATTGAGCATTATGGATATGAGGAAGCTAAGAAATCTGTTATTGAGTCTATGAAGAAGTTAAAGACAGATTATCTTGATTTAGTTCTTCTTCACCAGCCATTTTCCGATGCATATGGTGCATATCATGCATTAGAGGATTTATATGATGAAGGTAAAATCAGAGCGATAGGAATATCTAATTTCTATGTTGACAGAATGGTGGATTTTGCTTCATTTAACAGAATTAAACCAATGGTTAATCAGGTTGAAACACATATCTTTAACCAGCAGAAAGAAATGAAAGAATGGGCTGATAAATATGGAATACAGCTTGAGGCATGGGCTCCATTCGGTGAAGGAAGAGGAGGTACATTTGACAATCCTGTTATTGCAGGGATTGCAGCAAAATACGGAAAGACACCTGCACAGGTTATGCTTCGCTGGCATATCCAGAGAGGAGTCGTTGTAATTCCTAAGTCAACTCATATAGAGAGAATGGAAGAAAACTTCAATGTATTTGATTTCACTCTTTCTGATGAAGATATGAATACAATATCAGGACTTGATAAGGCAGAAAGCGCATTCTTCTCACATCAGGATCCTAAGACGGTTGAATGGTTTGTGAAGATGGTTGAAGAAAGAAAAAATAATCAGGACAGTTCCAAGGAAAAGAAGAACTGGTAATACTTTCGAAAGGCGGAAACAATTATGAAGATTAAAAGAATTTTAAGTGTGGCAGCTACATTTGTTATGGCGTTGGGATTGTTTACAGGCTGTGGAGCAGCTTCGACAGATACAACAACTACTACAGCTAATAATAATACAACAGCAGTACAGGATACTGTTAAATCAACTGCAGCTTCTGATAGTACAACAGCACAGACAATACCTTCTTCAGGCAAGAAGACATTGGTTGTATATTATTCAGCGTCAGGAAGTACCAAGGCAGTTGCACAGAACATTGCTGAAAGTGCAGATGCAGATATTTTCGAGATAACACCGGTTAATCCTTACACAAGTGATGACCTTAACTGGACTAATAATAACAGTCGTGTTTCTAAGGAACATAATGATGAGAGTCTTAGGAATGTAGAACTTACAAAGGTTACACCTGACAACTGGGATTCATATGACACTGTATTAATAGGCTATCCAATATGGTGGGGAATTGCAGCATGGCCTGTAGACACATTTGTAAAAGGTAATGATTTCACAGGCAAGACAGTCATTCCATTCTGTACATCAACTTCATCAGGACTTGGTGACAGTGGAACAAGATTACAGAAGCTGGCAGGAACAGGTAACTGGCAGGCTGGACAGAGATTCAGTTCAGGAGCCTCTGCATCAGAAGTTTCTAAGTGGGTTAAGTCTTTAAAGCTTGGAAACTAAAAGCTGACAGGAAGCTATATATTATGAAAGTATTATTGGTAAACGGCAGCCCTCATAAAGAGGGATGTACTTATACGGCACTATGCGAAGTATCTAAGGCACTCAATGATAACGGAGTTGATACAGATATCTTCTGGATAGGAAATAAAGCAATATCAGGCTGTATTGCCTGTAAGAAATGCAAGGATAATAACAAATGTATATTTAACGATTCAGTTAATGAGTTCCTTGATATTGCAGGTGATTATGATGGATTTGTATTTGGCTCACCGGTTCATTGGGGTGGAGCGTCAGGTGCTATGACAGCATTTATGGACAGGGTATTTTATACAGACCTTAATGCAGGTGGCGACAGATTCAGATTAAAGCCGGCGGCAGCAGTTATATCAGCAAGAAGAGCAGGAACTACAGCAACATGGGATCAGCTTAATAAATATTTCGGACTTATGCAGATGCCGATTGTTACTTCAAGATACTGGAATATGGTTCATGGGACTAATCCTGATGAAGTAAGACAGGATCTGGAAGGAATGCAGGTTATGCAGGTTCTTGGTGAGAATATGGCTTTCTTTATTAATTGTAAGAATGTAGCAGTGAAGATGGGAATTGAAATGCCAGAACCAAAGAACTTTGTTTTTACGAATTTTATACATTAAAATGAGTGTAAAGCCAGTATTTTGCTGGCTTTATATTTTTTTAATAAATTCATTAGCACTCACCTCTTGACAGTGCTAACAATGAGATGTATAACATCAATTGTAAGAGGAAAACAATAGATAAACAGTGAAGTTAAGCATTCATTGTAATAGAAGGAGGTAATCGTATGAACATTAATAAATTTACACAGAAGTCTATTGAGGCTGTTAACCAGTGCGAGAAGATTGCCTACGATTATGGTAATCAGGAGATTGATCAGGAACATTTTCTGTACAGTCTCTTAACTATAGAAGATAGTCTTATCGCGAGCCTGATAGAGAAGATGGGAATTGATAAGGACACATTTATTAAAAATATTGAGACTTTACTTAGCCAGAAGAATAAGGTTTCAGGAAATGTACAGCTTTATGTAAGCAATGATCTTAATAAGGTTTTAGTAAATGCAGAAGATGAAGCAAAGAGAATGGGGGATGCATATGTTTCTGTTGAGCATCTTATGCTTGCGATGATTGCAGCACCTAACAAGGGCATAAAGCAGCTTTTTAAGACATATGGAATTAACAGGGAATCATTCCTGTCAGCCCTTGCTACAGTAAGAGGCAACCAGAGTGTTACCTCGGATAATCCGGAGGCAACTTATGATACTCTTAGCAAATATGCTACAGACCTTGTAGAGAGAGCTAAGGACGGAAAGCTTGACCCGGTTATCGGCAGGGATAATGAAATCAGAAATGTAATAAGAATCCTTTCCCGTAAGACGAAGAATAATCCCGTTCTTATTGGTGAGCCTGGTGTTGGTAAAACAGCAGTTGTTGAAGGACTTGCACAGAGAATTGTAAGGGGAGATGTTCCAGAAGGCTTAAAGGATAAGAAGCTTTTTGCACTGGATATGGGCGCGCTTGTTGCAGGTGCAAAGTATCGTGGTGAATTCGAGGAAAGACTTAAGGCTGTACTTGATGAGGTTAAGAAGTCTGAAGGTCAGATAATCCTGTTTATTGATGAGATTCACACTATTGTCGGTGCAGGTAAGACAGAAGGTGCTATGGACGCAGGCAATATGTTAAAGCCTATGCTTGCCCGTGGTGAACTTCATTGTATAGGTGCTACAACTCTTGATGAGCACAGAGAGTATATTGAGAAAGACCCGGCACTTGAAAGACGATTCCAGCCGGTTATGGTTGATGAGCCTACAGTTGAGGATACTATCTCAATCCTTAGAGGTCTTAAGGACAGATATGAAGTGTTCCATGGAGTTAAGATTACAGATGGCGCACTTGTAAGTGCAGCTACTTTGTCAGACAGATACATTTCAGACAGATTCCTGCCAGATAAGGCTATTGACCTTGTAGATGAGGCATGTGCAATGATTAAGACTGAACTTGATTCAATGCCTGCAGAACTTGATGAGAAGAGAAGAAAGATTATGCAGCTTGAGATTGAGGAGGCTGCACTTAAGAAAGAGACAGATAATCTTAGTAAGGAAAGACTTGATGCATTACAGAAGGAATTGTCTGAATTAAGGTCTGATTTCAATATCCAGAAAGCTAAATGGGACAGCGAGAAATCTTCTGTTGACCAGGTAAGCAAGTTAAAGGAAGAGATTGACCAGATTAATACCCAGATAGCACAGGCTAAGAGAGAATATGATCTTAATAAGGCAGCAGAACTTCAGTATGGTAAACTTCCACAGGCACAGAAGGCTTTGGAAGAAGCAGAGAAGAAGTCAAGTAACAGAGATATGAGCCTTGTTCATGAAAGTGTTACTGAGGAAGAGATTGCTAAGATTATATCAAGATGGACTGGTATTCCGGTTAGCAAGTTAAGTGAGTCTGAAAGACAGAAAACTCTTAATCTTGATGAACAGCTCCACAAGAGAGTTATCGGTCAGGATGAAGGTGTTACTAAGGTAACAGAGGCAATCATAAGGTCTAAGGCTGGTATTAAAGACCCGACTAAGCCAATCGGTTCATTCCTGTTCTTAGGACCTACAGGTGTAGGTAAGACAGAGCTTGCAAAGGCACTGGCTGAGAGTCTGTTTGATGATGAATCTAATATAGTAAGACTTGATATGTCCGAGTATATGGAGAAGTATTCAGTATCCAGACTTATCGGAGCGCCTCCAGGATATGTAGGTTATGATGAAGGTGGACAGCTTACAGAAGCTGTAAGAAGAAAACCATATTCAGTTGTTCTTTTTGATGAAGTTGAGAAGGCACATCCAGATGTATTTAATGTCCTCTTACAGGTACTTGATGATGGCCGTATCACTGATTCACAGGGAAGAACTGTGGATTTTAAGAACACTATAATCATAATGACAAGTAACATTGGTTCTTCATATCTGCTTGAAGGCATCAATCCTGATGGCTCAATTAAGCCAGAGGCAGAGGAAGCTGTTATGGGTGATTTAAAGAATCATTTCAGACCTGAATTCCTTAACCGTCTTGATGAGATAATTATGTTCAAGCCTCTTACTAAGGATAATATCAGCAATATTATCAATCTTCTTGTTGCAGATGTTAACAAGAGACTTGCAGATAAAGAGCTTGAGATTGTTCTTACAGATGCAGCCAAGGATTTCATAGTTGAAAACGGATTTGACCCAATGTATGGTGCAAGACCGCTTAAGAGATATGTCCAGAAGACAGTTGAGACACTGGCAGCCAAGTTAATACTTGCAGGCAATATCAATACAGGTGATGATATTGTTATTGACCTTGTAGATGGAAAGCTGACAGCCAGAGCCGCTGCAAGACAGAAATAATAAGTAATTGATATAGCAGGTGTAATGTGCAGAGTGAGTCTGTATATTATACCTGCTTTTTAAACAAACTGGTTCTTTTCAGTATTATATTCATAATTAATTGATTTTAACTTATTGGTTATTTCTTCCTCAGAAACCATATAAGATTTGCACAGTTCCTCTAATGTATTGTAATTGTCTCGAAGTTGTGTATTGACAAAGCTTAAAAGCATAACAGGGTCTTTAGGCATAGAAAAATCCTCCTTATATTGTGTTTTCAGTGATGGCTCTATTGTTGTACTATTTAGTATAGCATGAATATTTTCCCATATTAAGCATATTCTGTAAATGTAAGGCTTGTATATAAAATTGTATTAAAATAAATACATTTATGGTTGCACGAAAACGATTACTATGTTATAATTTTAACAAGCTAAGAAATATACTACTTAAATAACTGAATATTAAATTATGGAGGTTTTGTTATGGGAAAGAAATGGGTGTATTTGTTTACAGAGGGTAACGCAGATATGCGTGAGCTTCTCGGAGGTAAAGGTGCTAACTTGGCAGAGATGACTAATATCGGTCTACCTGTACCACAGGGATTCACAATTACTACGGAAGCTTGTACCCAGTATTACGAGGATGGTAGAGAAATCAATGATGAGATCATGGGACAGATTAACGAACATATTGAGAAGATGGAACAGATTACAGGCAAGAAGTTTGGAGATATGGAGAATCCACTTTTAGTTTCTGTTCGTTCTGGAGCAAGAGCTTCTATGCCGGGTATGATGGATACTATTCTTAATCTTGGACTTAACGAGGACGTTGTTAATGTAATTGCACAGAAATCTGGCAATCCAAGATGGGCATGGGATTGTTATAGAAGATTTATCCAGATGTATTCAGATGTAGTTATGGAAGTTGGCAAGAAATATTTCGAAGAGCTTATTGACAAGATGAAGGATGAGAGAGGGGTTAAGCTTGATGTAGAGCTTACAGCGGATGATCTTAAGGAGCTTGCAACACAGTTTAAGGCTGAATATAAGTCTAAGATTGGCAAGGATTTCCCAGATGATCCTAAGGAACAGTTATACGGAGCTATAAAAGCTGTATTCCGTTCATGGGACAACCCAAGAGCTAATGTATACAGAAGAGATAATGATATTCCTTATTCTTGGGGAACAGCAGTTAATGTACAGTCTATGGCATTTGGTAATATGGGGGATGACTGTGGAACTGGTGTTGCATTTACAAGAGATCCTGCAACTGGTGCTAAAGGACTTTTTGGAGAGTTCCTTACTAACGCACAGGGTGAAGATGTTGTTGCCGGAGTAAGAACTCCAATGCATATTCAGGAAATGAGTAAGAAGTTCCCGGAAGCATTTGAGCAGTTTAAGGATGTGTGTGCAACTCTGGAAGAACATTACAGAGATATGCAGGATATGGAATTTACAGTAGAACATGGCAAGCTGTTCATGTTACAGACACGTAATGGTAAGAGAACAGCACAGGCAGCATTAAAGATTGCATGCGATCTTGTAGATGAGGGGATGAGAACAGAGAAGGAAGCAGTTGCAATGATTGATCCTCGTAATCTTGATACACTTCTTCATCCTCAGTTTGATGCAGCTGCACTTAAGGCTGCAACTCCAGCAGGAAGAGGTCTTGGAGCATCTCCTGGCGCTGCATGTGGTAAGATTGTTTTCTCAGCAGAAGACGCAGAAGAGTGGAATGCAAGAGGAGAGAAGGTTGTTCTTGTAAGACTTGAGACATCGCCAGAAGATATTACAGGTATGAAGGCTTCACAGGGTATTCTTACTGTAAGAGGAGGTATGACAAGCCATGCAGCGGTTGTTGCAAGAGGTATGGGAACCTGCTGTGTATCTGGCTGTGGTGATATTGCAATGGATGAAGCTAATAAGAAGTTCACACTTGCAGGCAAGGAATACCATGAAGGAGATTATATATCTATTGATGGTACAACAGGCAACATATATGATGGGCAGATTCCTACGGTTGATGCCAAGATTGCAGGAGAGTTTGGAAGAGTTATGGAGTGGGCTGATAAGTACAGAAAGTTAAAGGTTCGTACTAATGCAGATACTCCTAAGGATGCCAAGAAGGCAAGAGAACTTGGAGCAGAAGGTATCGGACTTTGCCGTACTGAGCATATGTTCTTTGAAGAGGACAGAATTGCAGCATTCAGAGAGATGATATGTTCTGATACTGTAGAAGAAAGAGAAGCAGCACTGGATAAGATTCTGCCATATCAGCAGGGAGATTTCGAAGCACTTTATGAGGCACTTGAAGGTAATCCTGTAACTATCAGATTCCTTGATCCACCTCTTCATGAATTTGTTCCTACAGAGGAAGAAGATATTAAGAAGTTAGCTGAATCACAGGGCAAGTCAGTAGAGACTATTAAGAATATTATTGCAAGTCTTCATGAGTTTAATCCAATGATGGGACACAGAGGATGCCGTCTTGCAGTAACATATCCAGAGATTGCAAAGATGCAGACAAGAGCTGTTATAAGGGCTGCAATCAATGTTAAGAAGGCACATCCTGACTGGAATGTTAAGCCTGAGATTATGATTCCTCTTATCTGTGAGGTTAAGGAATTAAAGTATGTAAAGAAGACTGTTGTTGAGACAGCAGATGAAGAGATTAAGGCAGCAGGAATCGACCTTGAATATGAGGTTGGTACTATGATTGAGATTCCAAGAGCTGCACTTACTGCTGATGAGATTGCCAAGGAAGCTGATTTCTTCTGCTTTGGTACTAACGATCTTACACAGATGACATTCGGATTCTCAAGAGATGACGCTGGTAAGTTCCTTAATGCATATTATGAATCTAAGATATTTGAGAATGACCCATTTGCAAAGCTTGACCAGAATGGTGTTGGTAAGCTTATGGAGATGACAATAAAGCTTGGAAGACCGGTTAATCCGAATCTTCACATAGGTATCTGTGGAGAGCATGGTGGAGATCCTTCATCAGTTGCATTCTGCCACAAGATTGGTCTTGATTATGTGAGCTGCTCACCATTCAGAGTACCTATTGCAAGACTTGCAGCAGCACAGGCTGCTATTGCGGAAGAGAAATAATCCAATTTCTGACCATAACACGAGTTTCGGGGCATGGAAGGCGAAAGCTTTTCATGCCCCGAAATGTTTAAAATGGAATATTTTTTCATTGCCCTAAATCTTATTATGTTCTATAATAATATGAAAATATATATTGATTGGAGCGTATTATGGAACAAAAGAAAATCGAACCTATTCGTGATGCCAGAAAGCTTGGTAAAGCGAAGATGCTGATTCTTGGTATTCAGCATATGTTTGCCATGTTTGGCGCAACTATTCTTGTACCTATTCTGGTATCAGGATATTTTCAGGCTGCCTGTGGTGAGGAACTTACCAGAGGTCTGTCTGTATCAGTAACACTTTTCTGTGCAGGTTTTGGTACATTGATATTCCACCTGTGTACTAAATTCAAAGTACCTGCATTCTTAGGATCTTCCTTTGCATTTCTTGGTGGATTCTACACAGTAGCTAATCTTGACAGCGGTATGTATGCTGGAATGTCAGCTAATGATAAGGCTGCTTATGCATGTGGTGGTATATTTGTTGCCGGAATGCTTTACTTTGTACTTGCACTTATAATTAAGCTTGTCGGAGTCAACAGAGTTATGAAATTCCTTCCACCTGTAGTTACAGGACCTATCATTATATGTATTGGTCTTTCACTTGCAGGTTCAGCAATCACTAATGCATCAGCTAACTGGTTACTTGCATTTGTTGCACTTGCTGTAATTATTATATTCAATATATGGGGCAAGGGACTTTTCAAGATTATCCCTATTCTTATGGGTGTAGTAATTTCATATGTATTTGCACTTATTCTTAATGCATGCGGAGTACATAATCCTGATGGTTCAGCGATACTTAATTTCTCATCAATTGCATCTGCTTCATGGGTAGGAATTCCGAAGTTCCAGTTTATGAAATTTGATGTTACATCAATCCTTGTTATGGCACCGATTGCTATTGCAACAATGATGGAGCATATCGGAGATATGTCAGCTATTTCAGCTACAGTTGAAGAAAACTACTTAGCAGACCCAGGGCTTCACAGAACACTTATCGGTGATGGTGTTGCAACAGCATTTGCAGGAGCAATTGGAGGTCCGGCTAATACTACATATGGTGAGAACACAGGAGTTCTTGAACTTTCTAAGGTATATGACCCAAGAGTAATCAGGATTGCAGCAGTATTTGCAATTATACTTTCATTCATACCTAAGTTTTCATCAGTTATATCAACTATGCCAACAGCAATTATCGGTGGTATATCATTCATGCTTTACGGTATGATTTCAGCTATCGGTGTAAGAAATGTTGTTGAGAACAAGGTTGACCTTACTAAGTCAAGAAACCTTATTATTGCAGGTGTTATATTTGTATGTGGTTTAGGCTTCGGTGGTGGACTTACATTTACAATCGGTGGAACATCTATAACACTTACAGCACTTGCAATCGCTGCTATAGCAGGTATTCTTCTTAATGCTATATTACCTGGTAATGATTATGAATTCGGTAAGAATCCAGCAGGTGACAGCAGCCGTGGAGTTTATGTTATGAACACAGACTCTGAAAAAGAAGAATCAGAAGATAATAAGTAAATAACAATAAAATTTGGAGGTACTTAATAATGATGGATTTTGAGAATGAGAAGAATATAACAATATTTACACATCCACTTATCCAGCATAAGATTTCAATTCTTAGAGATAAGAAAACAGGAACTAATGAATTCAGAAAGCTCGTTGAAGAAATAGCTATGCTTGAAGGTTTTGAGGCTTTATCAGACCTTCCGACAGAAGATGTTGAGATTGAGACACCTATTGAAACTTGTATGACACCTATGATTTCAGGTCGTAAGCTTGCAATTGTTCCTATCTTAAGGGCAGGTCTTGGAATGGTTCCTGGTGTACTTTCACTTGTACCAACAGCTAAGGTTGGACATATTGGAATGTATCGTAATGAAGAGACACATGAGCCTGTACCATATTACTGCAAGCTTCCACATCCAATAGAGGAAAGAACTATTGTTGTAACAGATCCAATGCTTGCAACAGGTGGCTCAGCAGTGGATGCAATTGACCAGATAAAGAAGGTTGGCGGAAAGCAGATTAAGTTCATGTGTATAATAGCTGCCCCAGAGGGAGTTGAAAAGCTTCATAAGGCACATCCAGATGTTCAGATATACATTGGACATCTTGACAGAGAGCTTAACGCAGATGCTTATATCTGCCCAGGACTTGGGGATGCCGGAGACCGAATCTTCGGAACTAAGTAAAAAATTATGGGCATGTAATTGCTTTGCGTTAAGAGATATGATAGTGTGTAAAATGCGGCTCCCAACGGGAGCCGTTTTTGCAACATATATTATTTAATTAAGGAGATTTCGATGAGCAAGGAGGAAAACAGAAAGAATTTTTCTAAATATGTATCGCAGAATATTCTCGGAATGATAGGGTTTTCATGCTACGTTCTTGCTGACTCGTATTTTATATCTATAGCAAAGGGAGCAGACGGACTTACAGCATTAAATCTTGTTATGCCATTATATAGTATAATATTCTCAATTGGTGAGATGATTGGTGTTGGTTCAGCTATAAGGTATGCAATTAGTAAGATTAAAAAAGATGCAGATGCAGATGATTATTTCTGGAATGCATTAATATGGTGTATATTGTCAAGCATGCTATTCGTTTTTGCCGGAATATTCTTTTCGGCAGATATCATGCGTGTTCTAGGAGCTGATGAACATATTGTAGCAGTTGGAAATAATTACACTAAGATATTTATGTGTTTTGCACCTATGTTTATGTGCAACTATGTGACTAATGCATTTGTAAGAAATGACGGAGCCCCGGGAATTGCTATGAGTGCAACACTTTTTAGCAGCCTGTTTAATATAGTGTTTGACTATATTCTCATGTTCCCGATGAATCTGGGAATGGAAGGTGCAGCACTGGCAACAGCTTTGTCGCCGATTATAGGTATGGGAATATGCAGCATACATTTCTTCTCTAAGAAAAGCAGTGTCAGGCTTGTTGTGTGTAAGCCTTCAGTAAGAAAACTTGTGGCAGGAAGCCAGCTTGGTGTATCGGCATTTGTAGGAGAGATGTCGTCAGCGGTCATTACACTTGCTTTTAATTTCGTAATACTTAAGCTGGCTGGTAATGTCGGAGTAGCTGCATACGGAGTTGTGGCTAATATTGCAATTGTCACAACTGCGGTATTTAATGGTGTTGCACAGGGAAGTCAGCCACTTATAAGCAGTTGTTTCGGCAGGGGAGACAAGGATGGATGTACACAGTTAAAACGAATGGGATATACAACAGCATTTGTACTTGCAGCGGTTATGTATAGTATATTGTTTATATTTGCAGGACAGTTTGTCGCAGTGTTTAACAGTGAAGGTTCAGAAATGTTAAGGCTTTACGCAACAGAAGGCGTTAAGTTATATTTTATTGGAATATTCTTTGCGGGAATTAACATTGTAGGTGGCGGTGCATTCAGTGCAACAGAGGATGCGTTTAAAGCGGCAGTTGTTTCTGTGGCAAGAGGATTTGTGCTGATTTTAGGTGCGGTTTTTGTAATGTCGGCATTTTTTGGAATGACAGGAGTATGGCTTGCGTATGCTGTTGCTGAGGGAATAACAACATTTATAATGCTTGTAATGGCGATGAGAGTGTGATAGAATATTTGCGGACAAAATTATCCCAGAGATTGGGGAAATATGAAAGGAGTCTATATAATTATGAGCAATATTGCAGACAAATTTGAAGAACTTGGAGTAATTCCAGTAGTAGTATTGAATGATGCTAAAGATGCACTTCCATTAGCTAAGGCTTTAGTTGAGGGTGGTCTTCCTTGTGCAGAGGTTACATTCCGTACAGCAGCAGCTGAGGAATCTATCCGTCTTATGCATGAAGCATATCCAGATATGGTACTTGCAGCAGGTACAGTACTTACAACAGAGCAGGTTGACAGAGCTGTAGCAGCTGGTGCTTCAGTTATCGTAAGCCCAGGATTTGATCCAGAAATCGTTGATTACTGTATTTCTAAGAACATTCCTGTTATGCCAGGTATCGTTACACCTTCAGAGCTTGCACAGGCTGTTAAGAGAGGCCTTACAAGAGTTAAATTCTTCCCAGCTACAGCTGCAGGTGGAATCAAGATGATTAAGGCTATGTGTGCAGCTTACACTAATGTAAGAATCATGCCTACAGGTGGTATCAACACAGCTAACCTTGAGGAATTCTTATCATGCGATAAGATCTTCTGCTGTGGTGGATCATGGATGGTTAAGGGTGATATGGTTAAGGCAGGAGAATTTGACAAGATTAAGGATATGACAGCAGAGGCTGTTGCTCTTGTTAAGAAGATCCGTGGCTAATCACCGGTGATTGTTAATGTCAAAGATACATATAAACCCCGTATTCTGTTTTACAGGATACGGGGTTTTGTACGTATATTATGTTTTTTAGTGAATTACAGATTAGAAAATATATTCTCAATTTCTTCATGGGGAAGTACAAGGGCAAATCTTACATGACCTTCTCCAAGGCTTCCGAAGCTGCTTCCAGGTGTACATAAAACGCCAGTCTTATTAAGAAGTTCCATAACATAATCAGCTGAACTGGTATAGCCGTCAGGAATGGCAGCCCATACAAACATTGTGCCTTTAACATCAGCAGGTTTAAGTCCAAGCTTCTTAATTCCGGCAACGAGAGCATTTCTTCTTAACTCATATTCAGCACGGTTGTCAGCGACATATCCTTGCGGACCGTTAAGTGCAGCAACAGCAGCTTTCTGGTATATAAGACTTGTTCCATAGTCAAATTGTGAGCGGACAGTTTTGAATTTGCTTACGATTTCACGGTTTCCGATAAGAAATGAAAGGCGCAGACCAGTAAGATTATAAGTCTTAGAAAGAGAGTTGAATTCAACTCCGACTTCCATAGCACCTTCGTGGCTTAAGAAAGAGCCACCAATCTGTCCGTCATATATAATCTCAGAATATGCGTTGTCGTGAATAATAATGATGTTATATTTCTTTGCAAATGCGATGAGTTTATCGTAGAATTCATCAGGTGCAGTAGCACATACAGGATTCAGTGGATAAGATACAACCATCATTTTGGCTCTTTTTGCAGTATCTTCATCAATAGAATCAAAATCTATAAGATAATCATTCTCTGGAAGAAGATTGTAATAAGCAATCTGTGCATCACACAGGAATGGTCCAATCTCGAATATAGGATATCCCGGATTAGGAACTAAGCATAAATCTCCCGGATTGCACAAAGCAAGGGCAATATGAGCCATACCTTCCTGGGTTCCGAATACAGAGGTGACTTCATCAGGTGTGATAACAGTGTTGTAACGGCGTTTGTACCATTTGCATACGGCGTCAAGCAGCTCATCAGTATCACCAAGTGAGTATTTGTAATTCTCAGGATCAAGTGCTGCATCTGAAACAACCTTCATAACAGATTCATCAGGCTTGAAATCAGGAGTCCCTACAGTAAAGTTATATACAGGCTTTCCCTGTGCAAGTCGGTCGTTCTTCTTTTCATTAAGTATATTAAAAATGTTGCTGCCAAAGCGGTCAGCTCTTTTAGAAAATTCAATATTCATATGTATACTCCATTTCTTTAAATGCGTATCTGCATGCATTTTATTCAGACCGGAAATATAGAAAAATTTCAAGCCTATCGAATAAGATACTAGCATAATTAACAAAAGTCAATTTTAAGGTGTATTTTTTGGTGAAAATGTGATAGTTTTATATATGTAAGTAGAAATAAATAAGATATGGCGGTCTGCAAATGTTACATACAGGAACATTAAAGGGTAGAATGCAGACAGAAAGGAAAGGTAAAAGATATGTCAGTGCAGGATTATCTCAGTGCAGTAAAGATTGGTAAAAAAGAATATCATGCGTGTGTAAATAAGGGTACTTATCCATATCTTCCGGTTCTGGAGGATATTATTGATGAAAGCAGTATTGACAGAGAAGTCAGTCTTGGAAGTGACCAGATTCCATTAAGGCTGGTAGTAGGAACATGTACAGCGGGAAGAACTACAGCATTTGCAGACAACTTTATGCCTATACTTGACTGGGGAACAGAATTTTCGGCAAAGTGGGCTTCACTTAGCGACAGTCAGGTAAATGAGGGAATAAGAGACGATATTAAAGTATATGAGTACATGAATAAGTTCTATGTGCTTGAAGGTAATAAAAGAGTCAGTGTACTTAAGTATTTTAAGGCGGTGACAGTAAGTGCACAGGTTATAAGAAAGATACCTAAGTATAGTGATGATCCTGATGTTAAGATATATTATGAATTCATGGATTTTTATAAATCTACTAAGTTAAACGATATATATTTCAGCAAAGAGGGCAGTTTTACAACTCTTATGGAACTGGTTGGAATTACACCAGGAGAACCAATGGATGAGGATGATAAGAAAGACCTTGTTTCGTGCTATCTTAATTTCAGGCTTGCTTATGAATCAAGAGGAGGGGATAAGTTCGATTTTCCGACGGGAGATTCATTTTTACGATTCATTCACATTCACGGATATGATGCTGTTAAGAGAATGACTAAGTCTGAGATGGCAAAGAATGTTGCCAAGACATGGGCTGAATTCGAGCTTATTGATGATAACAGCGAAGTGGAACTTAAGATGACACCAGCTGCAGCACCTAAGAAGAATATATTAAGTTATCTGCTTCCAATGGGAGGAGTTAAGAAGCTTAAGGTTGGATTTGTGTATGAAAAGACTCCGCAGGATTCAGAGTGGTGCTATGCACATGAGCTTGGAAGACAGTATATTGATGATACATTTGGTGACCAGATAGAAACATATGTAGAGGAGAATGTGATACCGGAGCAGAGTGATGAGGCAGCAATTAACAGACTTATAGAGAAAGGCTGTGACTTGATATTCCTGACATCGTCGGCAATGAGTATGGCCGGACTAAAAGCTGCAATAGCACATCCGTCAGTAAAGATTCTTGATTGTTCACTTAATATTTCACATAAATATATAAGGTCATATTATGCGAGAATGTTTGAAGCAAAGTTTATAACGGGAATTATTGCAGGCTCAATGGCTGATGATGATAATGTTGGTTATATAGCTGATAATCCGGTTTATGGAGCGTGTGCGAATATTAATGCATTTGCACTGGGAGTAAAGTTTGTTAATCCAAGAGCCAAGGTTTACCTTGAATGGAATAGTATTAATGATAATGATTCTGAGGGAAATCTTGCTAAGAAGAATATAAGCATTATATCTAATCAGGATATGATTACTCCGGGCAAGAGCAAGAGAAGATTTGGATTGTATAAAGCAAGTGATTCAGATAAGCATCTGGCTATGCCTGTATGGCACTGGGGAGTTTTTTATGAAAAGCTTATCCAGAGCATTATGAGCGGCTCTTGGAGTAAGGATGAGGACGGCGATAATGTAAAGGCACTTAATTACTGGTGGGGAATGTCGGCAGGCGTTGTTGACCTTATATATTCAGAGAGTCTGCCGTCAGCAACTAAGAGGCTTGTAAAGCTGTTTGAGACAGAACTTAAAGAAGCAAGGTTCAGAGTGTTTGAGGGCGAGTTAAAAGACCAGCAGGGAAATGTAAGAGTTGAAGAAGGCGTTCTTATTGATCCTGAAGATATAATCACTATGGACTGGCTGCTTGACAATGTAGTCGGAAGACTGCCTCAGTATGGTGAACTTACTGATAACGCTAAATTAAAAATGGCACTTCAGGGTGTTGTTAAAGAAGAAGAATAGAAAGCATGCCGTGGTTTGCTGCGGCTGGGGAAATATTAATGAAAATACTTGTGTTAGCTGATGTTGAATCAAAGTACTTATGGGATTATTTCGAAAAAGAAAAGTTAGAAGGTATTGATCTTATACTTTCAGCTGGGGATTTAAAGCCCCAGTATCTGTCGTTTCTTGCATCATTTTCAAAAGTACCTGTTCTTTATGTGCATGGCAATCATGATGACTGTTATGAGATGCAGCCACCGGATGGATGTATCAATATTGAGAATAAGATATATGTGTATAAGGGGGTCCGTATAATGGGACTTGGTGGTTCTATAAGATATAAGAAGGGAAAGAACCAGTATACACAGAAAGAAATGAACCGCAGGATTAATAAAATGTGGTTTTCGATAAAGAAGAATAAGGGCTTTGACATACTGCTTACACATTCTCCGGCAGCGGGAATAGGTGACGGGCCTGACGAACCGCATAAGGGTTTTGAGGGCTTTAATTATCTGTTGGAAAAATATAAGCCTAAGTATTTTATCCATGGTCATATCCATAAGAGCTACCAGATGAAGTTTAAGCAGGAATATGAGTATAATGAGAATACTAAGATAATTAATGGGTATGAGAGATATATATTTGAATATCCGGATGTTTAATCTGCACCGTGGCATATTAGCTTACCAGCAAATGTGCTACGGTGTTTTACATATTTTTGTCATATTTTCATATGAAATACTTAAAAATTATAAAAATGGTACCTATTTCCTACTTAACATACATGTACTTTTTGAGTAAAAGTTGCTAATATAACGACATAAACCCTTGCTTGTTAAAGCAAAATGCACAAATTAATGTATTGAGGAGGAAAAGCAAAACATGAAAGCTATTATTAGCAAAGCAGCCCGTAGAAAATGGGCATGGGTACTTGCATTAGTTATGATTGTGAGTATCGTGATTCCTACATCACTTCTTACAGTGAAGGCAGATGTTGGAACAGTAAAATTTATTGATGGTGCGGCAGGATGGTTAGAGTCAGCATATGCACAGTGGTCCATTGATAATCAGGCAGAAGGATATACAGCATATATCAAGAAAGCCAGCCAGTCAGATTCTGCTTATGCAAGAATCGACAATGAACTTATCAGAAAGTATAAGAACTACTACAGGGTTGATGCAGTAGGACTTGCGGCAGGTGACTATGTTATTAAGGTAGTTCCTGTAAAGAACGGAAAGGAAGTTACTGACAAAGCACAGGTTACTAAGACACTTAATGTAAGTTCATATGACAGATCCGGATTTGCATTTTCATCTGAATCAAAGTATAAGACAGGTTCAGGTGCTTACAATGAGGATGGAACACTTAAGAAAGATGCAATTGTTCTTTATGTTACTAACGATAATGCAAAGACTATTAAGGCATCAGTAAAAGAGGCAAAGGGAGAGAAGGAATATACAGGTCTTCAGACAATAATTGATGCATATACAAAGAGTGCTAGCAAGGGGATAGAAACAAGAGCACTTGATGTCCGTGTAATCGGATGTGTTACAGATGCTGCAATGGATAAGTTTTCAAGTTCATCTGAGGGAGTACAGATTAAAGGAGCTAGTGCTTATTCAAATCTTAATATGACAATAGAGGGCATCGGAAATGATGCGACAATCAATGGATTCGGTTTCCTCTTAAGAAATGCAGGAAATGTTGAGATGAGAAATTTCTCAATTATCAATTTCATGGATGATGGTATTTCTCTCGATACAGCAAACTGCAATGTATGGATTCACAATGTTGATCTGTACTATGGTAAAGCAGGTGGAGATGCTGACCAGGCAAAGGGTGATGGTTCAATTGACATTAAAGGTAATTCACAGTATATAACAGTTTCATATGTACATTTTTATGACTCAGGTAAGTGCTCTTTATGTGGAATGAAGAGTGAATCTGGTCCTAACTATATTACATATCATCATAACTGGTTTGACCATTCTGATTCAAGACACGCAAGAGTAAGAACAATGTCAGTGCATATGTATAACAACTACTATGATGGCAATGCAAAGTACGGTGCTGGTTCAACAATGGGTTCTTCATTATTCGTACAGAATAACTATTTCAGAAACTGCAAGAATCCAATGCTTTCATCTAATCAGGGAACAGATGCACTTGGTGAGGGTACATTCTCAGGAGAGAATGGTGGTATCATCAAAGCATTTGGTAATGTTATTGTAGGTGCACAGAAGATTATCTATGCAAATGCTGTTTCAGAAACAGGTGATGCTGCAAATGCATCATCATTTGATGCATACCTTGCAAAATCAGCAGATGAGAAGGTTCCATCTTCATATAAGACTGTAGCAGGTGCAACATCTTATGATAACTTTGATACAACTAAGGATCTCGGAGTTAAATCAGGAAGCCTTAATAATGCAGAAGATGTACCTTCAGTAGTAACATCTGCAAAGGGAGCAGGAAGCCTTGGCGGTGGAGTGATTCCATGGACATTCTCTGATAAAGATGATTCTGTATATGTAATAGATAAGGAATTAAAGGCAGCAGTTACTAATTACAAGAATACAGAACTTCTTTCTGTAGGTGGTACTAATGCAAAGATTGTTTCACCAGATCCAACAACAGAAGAAACTAAGGCAACAGAGAGTACAACAAAAGCTACACAGGCAACAACAAAGGAAACACAGACAACAGCTAAAGCAACAGAGGCTACAAAGGCAACAGAGAGCACAACTAAGTCAACTGAAAAAGAGACAACAGGATCAGATGTAACAACATCATATGATAAGACAAGTCTTTCTTATTCAGGCGCTTATACAGATATCAGCAAGAAGAAGGATTCAGATTTCAAGAATGCAAAATATGTATCATCTTCAAGTGAGATTCTTAATGCAATCAGTTCAGCAAAGGCTGGCGATGTTATTATTGTAAAAGAGGGAACATATAAGTTCTCTGATACAATTGTAATTAACAGTGCAATGAATGGTAAGGCTGGTTCTTATATCATTGTAAAGGCTGAAAGTGGCAAGGAAGTTAAGTTTGATTTCTCAGCACAGAAGCTTGACGGAGCTAACAGAGGTGTAGTTGTAGATGGAGATTACTGGTATTTCCAGGGAATTAACTTCTATGGCGCGGGTGATAACGGAGTATTACTTGCTGGTAATAACAACATTTTTGAAAAATGTGTATTTGAAGCAAACAGAGATTCAGGACTCCAGATTTCAAGATATGACACAACAGCTGCTACTAAAGATTTATGGCCATCAAATAACCTGATTATCAACTGTACATCACATGATAACTGTGATTTCCCTGACCAGGGCGGTACAGGTGAGAATGCAGATGGTTTTGCTGCAAAGCTTACATGTGGTGAAGGCAATGTGTTTGACGGATGTATATCATACAGCAACTCAGATGATGGATGGGATTTATTTGCAAAGAGTGCAACAGGTCCTATAGGTGTAATTACAATTAGAAACTGCGTGGCATTTAATAATGGAACATTATCTAATGGTGTTCATTATGCTAATGGAGATATGAATGGCTTCAAGCTTGGCGGTTCAGGTGTTGGAACACCACATAAGGTAATGAACTGCTTATCATTTGACAATGGTGCAACAGGATTTACAGATAATAATAACCCAACAGGTCTTACAATTATGAATGTCACAGCATGGGGCAATGGAAAGTATGCTAAGAAGGGCAACTTCTTATGTTACAGAACATCAAGTAATGCAATATTCATGGGACTTGTTTCAGCAGGTGCAATAGATTCAGATAAGTTCACAGGCAAGATGGCTAACTCAATCTATTACAACTCTGGAAAGTATTTCAGTCTTACAGGTTCTGTTCTTACATCTTTAGTGAGTGGTGATAAGAAGGGAACTGTTGTAACTGACCCTGCTAAGACAGCCGGAATGTTTAAGAACACTGTTAATGCAATTGATATGAGCAAAAATATAGATAAACAGCTTAGAAATTCTGATGGAACTGTTAATATGAACGGTCTCTATGAGACAATAGGAAGCTATGCTTCAATGGGAGCAAGATTCAATGTTGCTAATCAGATGATTAGTGTATCTTCAAAGAATTCATCATCTGAAGTAACTAAGCCAGAAGAGACAACAAAGGCTCAGGAAACAACTAAAGCAACAGAAAGCACAACAAAGGAGACACAGGCTCCAACAAAGGCAACAGAGGCAACAACAAAGGAGACACAGGCTCCGACAAAGGCAACAGAGGCAACAACAAAGGAGACACAGGCTCCAACAAAGGCTACAGAGGCGACAACAAGGGAAACACAGACAACAACTGAAGCTACAAAGGCAACGCAGGAAGATACTTCAGTATCAACAAAGGGTGAGAAGTTAATTCTTAATGCTAATGATGCAGCAACAGGAAAGATTAAGAAGTCAACTGTAGTTGATGGATTTAAGATTGTTGCAACAAGCAAGAAGACAGTAACAGTTGATAAGAGTGCAAAGGATTACAAGAATATCAGCTTTACCAAGAGAATCAAGCTTGGTGGAGCAGGAAGCGAATCTGCAAGAGCTATTGCATTTAAGACAGCAGGTGAATCTAAAGTAAAGATATATGCAACAAGTTCAGATACAGATACAAGCAGACTTATTAAGATTATTGATAAGGATGGCAATGATGTAACAAGTACATCAAAGATTCCTGGTTCATCACTTAAATCAGTATCATTCAGACTGGATGAAGCAGGTGAGTATTATATTGTGTCAGAAGATGGCGGAATTAATATTTATTATGTAGAAGTATCTAATGGTATTGCTTACTAATTAAATATAGTATGACAGCAGGGCTGCCACAGTGGACTAAACCATTGTGACAGTCCTTTTTGTATGATTTTTTTGTAAGAGATTGCATCATTTGAAAAGGTGGAATGTATGTGCAGTTACAATTGAACATGTGAAATATATACAATATATTGAGGGGTGACTGTAAATATCTATACAAAATAACGAAAAATCCCCCTGAAAGTAGGTATTTATTGCAACATGGTACCGTTTAGCTTTAATTAGTACTAAAAGCCTATAGCGGTACTATATCTTTATTTGTAAAAAGTTGCTAAGATAGCGCCATAGTGCTTGTGCATTATAACAAATGTGCACAAAAAGATGCATTGGGAGGAGAACTATGAAGGCTATAATAGGCAAAGTAGCCCGCAGAAAATGGGCATGGATACTTGCATTAGTTATGACAGTAAGTATCATTATTCCAACTTCTTTACTTACAGTTAAGGCTGAGAAGTTAGGAACTCTTGAAATTACGGAAGTTTCAGGAAAAAGCGAAGCAGCATATGTCGAGTGGACAACAGTTAAGAATGCTGCAAAATTCGAAGTTACAGTAACTGGTAACGGAAAGACAACAAAGATTGATGATCAGCTTATAAGAGAGTATAAGGATGGTCACTGGAGAGCAGATGCAGTAGGTTTGGCAGCAGGCGAGTATACATTTACTGTATCAGTTGCTAATGATGATGCATCAGACAAGACTTCGGTAACAACTGATAAGGTTGCAGTTGTTAATTATGACAGAACTGGTTTTGGCTGGGTTAATGGAACATCATCAGGTGCATACAATGAAGATGGTACATTAAAGGACAATGCAATAGTTCTTTATTTAACAGAAGAGACTAAGGATACAATGACACTTGATGTTGTTACTTCTAAAAATGGCGCAACAACATTGGGAACAGGTATTGTTGAAATCTTATCTTTATATAAGAAGGGTTACGATAAGAGACCTCTTGATATAAGAATTGTTGGAACAGTTTCTAATTTAGGACAGATTAACAGTGACAAGGATTGCAAGGGCGATATTGTAATTACAGGAAGCAGCGACAGCAAGAGATTATCAACTGGTGTTACAGTTGAAGGTATCGGAGAAGATGCTGTGGCATTAGGATGGGGATTAAGACTTAAGAATGTTTCTAATGCAGAAGTAAGAAATATCGGTTATATGCTTTGTGATTCTGATGAGGGTGATGATGTTGGTCTTCAGCAGGGCAACGACCATATCTGGGTTCACAACTGTGATATGTTTTATGGTAATGCAGGTGGTGATGCAGATCAGTCTAAAGGTGATGGAGCACTTGACTGCAAGAAATCTACATATGTTACATTCTCATATAACCATTTCTGGGATAACGGAAAATGTAACTTACTTGGACTTTCAGAAGGAACTACAGAAGGACTTTACATTACATACCATCATAACTGGTATGATCATTCAGACAGCAGACATCCTCGAGTAAGATATTATTCAGCACATGTTTATAACAACTACTACGATGGAAATGCAAAGTATGGTGCAGGCTCAACACTTGGTTCATCAGTATTTGTTGAGAGCAACTACTTTAGAAATTGCCCATATCCAATGCTTACATCAATGCAGGGCTCAGATGTATTTGCAGGTGGAACAGACAGAGATGTTGCTAACAAGGCTACATTCTCTAAGGAAGCAGGTGGAACAATCAAGGCATTTGGAAATATTTTGACAGGTTCATATACTTTCATTCCTTATGGTTCATCAACATATACTCTTAAGGGAGTTGAGACAGCTTATAATCTTAATGGAACAACATCTACTCAGGATTTTGATGCTGTAGTAGTTTCATCAGCAGATGAAAAGATTGGTTCAGATGTTAAGTCTTATACAGGAAGCAACACATATAACAACTTTGACACATCAGATATTATGTATTCTTACAAGGCTGACAAGGCAGAAGATGTTCCTGCTATTGTAACAGCAAATGCAGGAAGAATGAATGGTGGAGATTTCAAATGGACATTCAATAATGATGTTGATGATGCTTCATATGCAGTTAATGCAGAACTTAAGAAAGCACTTCAGAATTATGAGAGCCAGATTAAGTTAATCGGTGGTTCAGTAGGTAAGAATAACACTACTGGTGAAGGCGAATCTTCAACAAAGGCTTCAGAAGCTGAGACAAAGGCAACAGAGGCTACAACAAAGGAAACAGAAGCAACAACAAAGAATAATGAGACAACAAAGGCTGAGGAAACAACTAAGGAGACAACAGCTGCAACTCATACATATATTGCTGATAAAAAAACAAATGATTCTTATTTCACAATTGGTGGTTCATTAAAGGATAGTGAAGCAACATATAATGGAAAAACATATAGTAAGGCTGTAAAGCTTGATTCAAAAGGTTCAATTACATTTAAAACAACTACAGATAATGCAACATTATCTATATTAGTTTCAGCTAAGAAGTCGGGTTCTTCAGTAAAAGTAAATGATGATGTATCATTTAAAGAAATTGGAACATCTGTTGAGTATAGAACAGTTGAATTAGGCAAAGCAGGAACATATGTAATTAAGCAGAACAAGAATGAAAATTACATTTATATGGTAGTTGTAACTGAAAAAGGACAGGCTGCAACAGAATCTTCAACAAAGGCAACAGAGCCGGCAACAAAGGTAACTGAAGCAACAACAAAAGCGACTGAGGCAACAACAAAGGCTACAGAAGCTACAACAAAAGCAACAGAAGCTACAACAAAGGAAACAGAGACACCTTCAGTTCCTTCAGAGGCAGGCGAATATGATTCAAAGAGTCTTTCATATTCAGGTGCATATACAGATATAAGCACAAAGAAGGATTCTGAATTTAAGAATGCTAAATATGTTTCAACTTCAGAGGAAATCCGTGCAGCAATTGATAATGCAAAGGCAGGAGATGTAATCATTATTAAAGAAGGAACATATAAGTTTGATTCAATCGAAAGCCTGATGGCAAAGGATGACAAGGGAAAGACAGGCGCTCCTGCATTATACATCACTAATAATGGAGTAGCAGATAACTATATCATTCTTAAGGCAGAATACGGCAAGAGTGTTAAGTTTGATTTCTCATCACAGAAGTTAGCTTCATTTAACAGAGGACTTATTCATTATGCTGATTACTGGTATTTTGAAGGAATAAACTTCTATCATGCAGGAGATAATGGTGTTCTTCTTGCTGGAAGCAATAACATTTTTGAAAAATGTGTATTTGAGGCTAACAGAGATACAGGTCTTCAGATTGCAAGAAAAGATGCAAATGCACAGCCGACTAAAGATACATGGCCAAGCAACAACCTGATTATCAACTGTACATCATTTAATAATGTTGACCCAGTTGATGAGGGTGGAAATGGTGAAAATGCAGATGGATTCGCAGCTAAGCTTACATGTGGTGAAGGCAATGTATTTGATGGATGTATTTCATACTGTAATTCAGATGATGGATGGGATCTTTACGCTAAGCCAGCAACAGGTTCAATTGGAGTAGTTACAATCAGAAACTGTATAGCATATGGTAATGGAAAGCTTTCAGATGGTTCTGGAGAGGCTGCCGGAGATATGAATGGATTCAAGCTTGGAGGAAGCAATGGAAAAGTTCCAACACCTCATGTTGTATTAAACTGTATTGCATTAAATAATGGTGCATGTGGTTTTACAGACAATGGTAACGGCGGTGCATTAACAATAATGAACTGCACAAGTGTTGCTAACGGCAAATATGCAAAGAAGAGCAACTTCACATTCTACAGATCATCAAGCGATTCAATGTATATGGGACTTGTATCTGTAGACGATACAGACTCAGATAAGTTTGTTGGAAAGATGTTAAATTCAATCTATTTTAACTCTAAGAAGTATTATAGAATATCAGGCATGATACCAACAGTAATGGCAAATGGAGACAAGAAGGGTGATGTTGTAAGTAACCCATCTGGTATATCAGGTATGTTTATAAGTACAAATAATACTATTGATACTAATAAGAGCCTTGATTCTCAGATAAGAAATGCAGATGGAACTATTAATGTTAAGGGACTTTATGAGACAACAGGTGAATATGCAACTATGGGAGCACATTTTGGTGCTGCTAACCAGATCATAAAGGTTTCAGTAAACACTAATGTAAAGGAAGATGAAACAAAGACAGAGGAGACATCTTCTTCACAGGAAACAACAAAAGCAACAGAAGCAACAACAAAGGAGACACAGGCTCCAACAAAGGCAACAGAGGCAACAACAAAGGAGACACAGGCTCCAACAAAGGCAACAGAAGCAACAACAAAGGAGACACAGGCTCCAACAGAAGCAACAACAGAAGCTGCAGGACAGAAGCTTATTCTTAATGCTAACAATATGAAAGCTGAAACAATTAAGTCATCAATCTACGCAGATGGATTCAAGATTAATGCTTCATCAGATGATGGAACTGTTACTGTAGACGGTAATACTAAGTCATATAATGGAAAGAGCTTTAATCAGAGAATTAAACTTGGCGGAGCAGGAACAACAGCAAAGAGATCTATTGAGTTTAAGACAGCAGGGGCTTCAACAGTTACTATATATGCAATTAGTTCAACAAAAGATAAAGAAAGAAAATTACAGCTTATTGACAAAAATGGTAAGACAGTAGCAACATCAGAAACAATTGGTGGAACAAGTCTTGTGACAGTAACATTTAATATTAAAGAGGCAGGGGAGTATTATATAGCTAGTACATCAGGTGGTATTAATGTATATTATGTTGAAGTATCTAATGGTATAGCATTAACAGGTTCTACAGAGGCACCAACAACAAAGCCAACACAGGCACCTACAGAGGCACCAACAACAAAGCCAACACAGGCACCTACAGAGGCACCAACAGAAGAGCCAACAACACAGGCACCTACAGAGGCACCAACAACAAAGCCAACACAGGCACCTACAGTTGCGCCAACAACAGAATCAACACAGGCTGCAACAGAGCAGGAGACAACAAAGACTGCTGGAAGCACAACAGCACCTACACAGGCACCAACTGTAAAGCCATCACAGGCTGACAGCACAGTTGCAGCAGATGTTAAGAAGCCAGAAGTAGGAGCAGATGAAGAAAAGATTACTAACTCACAGGTTGAGACAGTATCTTCAGATACAGCAGCATCGGCTAAGACACCAGAAGTTGCAGCAGATGAGACAAAGACAGGTGATGCAAGTCATATGATGATGTATGTAATTATATTTATTAGTGCATTAGCAGTATTTGCAGGAGCAGCAGTTGTATCAAAAAGACGCAGAGTAAAGTAATATTCGATTAATAATATACTTATAAGAATTTACTTCTCCTAATATTTCTAAAAGAGGCTTTCGGTATAATGCCGGAGGCTTCTTTTAATTTTAATAAAAATATAAAGAAAAATGCTAAAAAACTTAAAAATCACTTGCATTATGCCATAGGCTGTGATATATTTTCTTAGACACAAAAACAAATGTCCGTCACAGAAAGACAGAACAGAGGGAAGTGTCTTTTAGATTTTACATATTGAAGGAGTTAAAAATGAGCGATAAGTTAAGAGTTGGTATCCTTGGTGGTACTGGTATGGTAGGACAGAGATTTATAACATTACTTGAGAATCATCCATGGTTCGAGGTTGTATTAGTTGCAGCTTCAGGACGTTCAGCAGGAAAGCTTTATGAAGAAGCTGTTGATGGACGCTGGAAAATGCAGACACCAATGCCAGAATTTGTTAAGAAGATGACAGTATATGATATGGATAAGGATTTTGATGAAATCGTATCTAAGGTTGATTTCGTATTCTGTGCAGTTAACATGCCAAAGGATCAGATTAAGGCTATAGAGGAAAGATATGCTAAGGCAGAAGTTCCAGTTGTTTCTAATAACAGTGCTAACCGTTGGACACCAGATGTTCCTATGGTTGTTCCAGAAATCAATCCGGAGCATCTTGAGGTTATCAAGTATCAGAAAGAAAGACTTGGCACTAAGAGAGGATTTATCTGTGTTAAGCCTAACTGCTCAATCCAGAGCTACACCCCAGCTCTTAATGCTTTAAAGGAATTCGGACCAAAGCTTGTTGTTGCAACAACATATCAGGCAATCTCAGGTGCAGGTAAGACATTTGAGCAGTGGCCAGAGATGGTTGAGAATATTATCCCTTACATTGGTGGTGAGGAAGAAAAGTCTGAAAAAGAGCCATTAAGATTATGGGGTAAGATTGAGGATGGAAAGATTGTTCCAGCTACAGATCCTGTTATCACATGCCAGTGTATCAGAGTTCCAGTACTTGATGGACATACAGCAGCAGTATTCGTAAACTTCGAGAAGAAGCCTACTAAGGAACAGATTATTGAGAAGTGGAGAAGCTTTAAGGGAGTTCCACAGGAACTTAATCTTCCAAGTGCTCCAAAGCAGTTCATCCAGTATCTTGAAGAGGATGACCGTCCACAGGTTAAGCTTGATGTTAACTACGAGAACGGAATGGGAGTTTCACTTGGCCGTTTAAGAGAAGACAGCGTATTTGATTATAAGTTCGTTGGTCTTTCACATAATACATTAAGAGGAGCTGCAGGTGGAGCTGTTCTTATTGCAGAGCTTCTTAAGGCTCAGGGTTATATAACTCCTAAGGATGCAGAATAATTAAATTCTAATACACATACCAGAAAAGAGATGTCAGAGATGGCATCTCTTTTTGCATAGTAAGGGCAATCAGAATAGAAGCAAAATTTATTATCATACTTGCCTAAATATTTGATATGCGATAAAATTAAAAGACGATTTAATGAGTTAGTAAAGAGGGGAATCAGGCAGCAATGAAGGAAAATCATTTTTATGCAATGTTATCCAGAATGAAGTATATTAACAGATGGGGACTTATGAGAAATACAAGAAATGAGAACCTGTGTGAACATAGTCTGGAGGTTGCATTTGTAGCGCATGCGTTAGGCATAATTAATAATGAAGTTTATGGTGGAAATATTAATGCTGAGAGGTTGGCAATTCTTGGAATGTATCATGATGTAACCGAGATTATAACAGGGGATATGCCAACACCTGTAAAGTATTATAATCCGGTTATAAGGAATGCTTACAAAGAGGTGGAGAAAGTAGCCGGAAAGCAGATGTTATCGGGACTTTCGCCTGAAATAAGGGACAGATATGAAAGTGTGCTTACAGAGACAGAAGAAGAAAAAGAACTATGGAAATATGTAAAAGCCGCTGATAAGATATCCGCATATATCAAATGCCTTGAAGAACGAAAGACAGGGAATATGGATTTTGCAGATGCTGAACAGACTATTTATAAAGCTATTACAGATATGCATATGGATGAGGTGGATTATTTTATGAAAGAATATATCCCAGCTTATATGCTTACTCTTGATGAATCAGGGGATGAATACAGCGATAATTAGTTATTTGTAACGGGAGAATATTATGTTATATGGAAGAACAGATGAGCTTAATAAGCTGAATGATTATTATAATGGCGTAGGCAATTCACTTATTATGCTTTATGGAAGAAGCAATATCGGAAAAACGGCATTGCTTAGAGAGTTCATTAAAGATAAGAAAGCATTTTATTATAATGCAGCACTGGCATCTGAAAAGGAGCAGGCAGAACTTCTTGCCATGCATATGAACAGGGCGGGGCTGATTACTGATTATGAAATGCAGGGGCTTATGGAATTATCAGATGATGTATCAATTATTTATACACATTTGTTTAAAAGTACAGCAAAGCTTCAAGGGGATACCAAGGTTGTTATTATTGAGGAGTTCCAGAATATAGTAAAGAACAGTGATGCATTTATGCCGATTATAGATGAACTGGTAAAAGGCAGCCTTTACGGTGAGAAGGTTGTTGTGATTGTGACGAGTTCATCTGTAAGCTGGATTGAAAACAGTATGGTATCTGCAATAGGCAGATATGCATTGTCTATAAGTACATTTATTAAACTTAAGGAACTGAGTTTTGTTGATATTGTCAGGATGTTTCCAAAGCATTCAGTGCTTGATGCAATGGCAATATATGCAGTAACCGGCGGCGTTCCAGGATATCTTGCACAGTTTAGTGCAGGGAAGAGCCTTAAGGATAATATTGTACAGAATGTTCTTAATAATGGAAGAATGTTAAGAACCGCAGGAAGTGATTATATTAAGGAAGAACTCAGGGAGACTTCGCTTTATAATACGATTCTGTACTGCATTGCACAGGGAGAGAATAAGCTTAATGAGCTTCATGTACATACAGGATTCGGACGTGATAAAATAAGTGTATATCTTAAGAATCTTATTGACAGGGAAGTGGTTGAGAAGATATATTCATATGACAAAGGTGGAAAAGAATATACAAGAAAGGGCTTGTACAGGATTAAGTCGGGATATACTGAATTCTGGTTTAAATTTATTTATCCTAATGAATCACAGCTTGAAATAATGGATTCAGCTGATTTTTATGATGAATATGTACGACCATATATATATGATTACGCCAAAGAGGCTTTTGTCAGGGTTGCAACAGAATTTATAGAATTGCTTGATTCAATGAACAGGCTTGAAATTAAGATAAGCCGTCGTGGAAGATGGTGGGGCAAGAATGGGGATATTGATATTATTGCCTGTGATAATGAGGACAGGTATCTTGTCGGCAAATGTAACTGGGAAAACGATGTGTTTTCATTCAGTATGTTTGAAGAATTTATGCTGAATGTTAATCAGGCGGGAATTGGCAAGGATTATATATATCTTTTTTCTAAGGATACATTTGACGGGGAACTTAAGAACTTTGCAGCAGATAATGATAATGTGAAGCTGATAAGTCTTAAGGATTTATAACAGGTGCAGTTATGCACAGAAATGAGGAATACGATGGGAAAATCCGTATATATCGCGGAAAAACCAAGCGTGGCGCAGGAATTTGCCAAGGCACTGCATGTGAACTTTACAAGAAAAGACGGATATCTTGAAGGTGGAGACCATATTGTGACATGGTGTGTCGGACATCTGGTAACTATGAGTTATCCTGATGCTTATGATCCTAATCTTAAGAGATGGAGTTTTGACACGCTGCCATTCATACCTAAGGAATTCAAGTATGAGGTTATACCTGCTGTTGCGAAGCAGTTTAATATAGTTAAAGACATTCTTACAAGGGATGATGTTGAATATATATATGTATGTACCGATTCAGGACGTGAAGGAGAGTATATATACAGGCTTGTAAGACAGGAAGCTGGAGTTAAGGGAAAGAAAGAACGCCGTGTGTGGATTGATTCACAGACGGAGGAAGAGATTCTTAAAGGAATTAATACAGCCAAGGATATATCTGAATATGATAATCTGAGTGATTCAGCGTATCTTCGTGCGAAGGAAGATTATCTTATGGGAATTAACTTCTCAAGGGTACTTACGCTGAAATATGGACGCAATATTGCCAATTATCTGCATCTTGACAGGGCAGTTGTATCTGTCGGCAGGGTTATGACATGTGTTCTTGGAATGGTAGTAAGAAGGGAACGAGAGATAAGAAGCTTTGTTAAAACTCCATTCTACAGGGTTATAGGTCAAGCACAGGTTGAGAATTCAACATTTGACGCAGAATGGCGTGTGAGTGATAAGAGTATGTATGCGGGCACACCGTATTTGTATAAGGATAATGGTTTTAAGGACATGGAGAAGGCTGAGGAGCTTGTTAAGTTCTTATCTGACCCACTGCCGGCACAGGGAGTAGTTGATTCTATTGAGAGAAAGAAAGAAACCAAGAATCCACCACTTCTGTACAACCTTGCCGAGATTCAGAATGAATGCAGCAAGCTGTTTAAGATAAGCCCTGATGAGACTCTTAATATTATTCAGGAGTTGTATGAAAAGAAGCTGGTTACTTATCCAAGAACTGACGCGAGAGTGTTATCAACTGCGGTAAGTAAGGAGATACATAAGAATATAGGCGGACTCAGGAATTTTGCTCCTGTGAAGGAGATTGCAGAGCATATATTACAGAATAATATGCAGAAGGGAATTGAAAAGACAAGATACTGCAATGATAAAGCAATCACAGACCATTATGCGATTATTCCGACAGGACAGGGGTTTAATAATTTAAAGAACTTGTCAGTTACAGCTGCGAGAACCTATGAGATAATTGTAAGAAGATTTTTAAGTATATTCTATCCACCGGCTATTTATCAGAAGGTAAGTATTACCAGTGATGTGAAGAATGAAAAGCTGTATGCTTCATTTAAAGTGCTTGTAGATGAAGGGTATCTTAGTGTAGCTAAGAACTCATTTGCAAAGGCGAGAAATGATGCAAAAGTAAAGGAAGATGATAGTGCCGATAATAAGAACGATAATAAATGTGATGCAGCTTTATTTGAGGTATTGAAAAAATACAGAAAAGGTTCTACAATCACATTTAATGGGTTTAATATCAAAGAAGGTGAAACATCACCTCCTAAGAGATATAATTCAGGTTCTGTTATTCTTGCAATGGAGAATGCAGGACAGCTTATTGAAGATGAGGAACTGCGTGCCCAGATTAAGGGCAGTGGAATAGGAACAAGTGCTACAAGAGCAGAGATTCTTAAAAAACTTAATACTATTAAGTATATTTCTATTAACTCTAAGACACAGATTATTACGCCTACATTTTTAGGCGAGATAATATATGATGTTGTAGACAATTCTATCAGGCATCTGCTTAATCCGGAGCTTACGGCAAGCTGGGAAAAAGGACTTACAGGTGTAGCAGAGGGGAATATTACAGCAGATGAGTATATGGAAAAGCTTGATGGTTTTGTTTCAAGAAGAACAAGGGCTGTTATGGCATTAAGGAATCAGGCGGGGCTTGTAGGACTTTTTAACGAGACTGCTAAGAATTATAAGTAAATGAGTGAAAGGAATTAAATATATGTGCGGAATTGCAGGATATGTAGGAGACAGAGAAAGCGCAGATGTACTTGTAGATGCATTGTCTAAGCTTGAATACAGAGGATATGACTCAGCAGGTATTGCGGTATTTGATCATGGTAATATTAAGGTTAAGAAGTGCAAGGGAAGACTTGCCAACCTTGTTGAGAAGATGGATGAAGAGGGAAAACCACAAGGACATGTTGGAATTGGCCATACAAGATGGGCTACACATGGAGAACCATCAGATATCAATTCACATCCACATGGTAATAAGAGAGTTACTATTGTACATAACGGTATTATTGAGAACTACAAGAAGCTTAAGGATTTTCTTATTGGAGAGGGATATAGCTTTGCAAGTGAAACAGATACTGAGGTTGCAGCAAAGCTGCTTGATTACTACTATGATGGCGATCCAATGAAGACTATTGCAAAGGTGTTATCAGAGATTAAGGGTTCATACGCACTTGGAATTATGTTCAGAGATTTCCCTGATGAGATATTTGCAGTAAGAAAGGACAGTCCTCTTATTGTTGGTGTTGGAGAACATGAGAATTTTATAGCATCTGATGTACCGGCTATTATTCATTATACAAGAGATTATTATCTTCTTGACCAGAATGAGATTGCAGTTATTAAGAAGGATTCAGTTAAGATATATGATGTTCATGGCAATGAGATACATAAGGAATTAAATACTGCTGACTGGGATGTTGATGCTGCAGAAAAGGGCGGTTATGCACACTTTATGCTTAAGGAAATTCATGAGCAGCCAGATTCTGTAAAAAGAACAATCATGCCAAGAATCATGGACGATATGCCTGATTTCAGTGCAGAAGGATTCAATCCTGACAAGTTAAAGAGTTATAAGAACATATATATTGTTGCCTGTGGTACAGCAATGCATGCCGGAATGGTAGGAAAATATATAATAGAAAAGATGGCCAGAGTATCTGTAACTGTTGATATTGCATCAGAATTCAGGTACAGAGATCCTCTTATCAGTGAAGATGATCTTATGATTGTTATATCACAGTCAGGTGAGACTGCGGATACTAAGGCTGCGCTTGAACTTGCAAAGCAGGCAGGTGCTGATACTATGGCAATTGTTAATGTCAAGGGATCATCAATTGCAAGAGAAGCAGATATGGTTGTATATACACATGCAGGTCCTGAGATTTCAGTTGCTTCAACGAAGGCATATATGGTTCAGGTATCAATTATGTATTTAATTGCATTTGAATTAGCATATGCTAATGGTAAGATGGATGAGGCAGAATGCAGCAGATATACTAAGATGCTTGAAGAAATACCTGAGGTTATTGAAGAAGCCATTGCACTTGAGAGTAAGTGTCAGTTTGCAGCATCCAAGCTTATTAATGCAGACAGTCTTCTTTATATAGGACGAGGTCTTGATTATGCACTCAGCATGGAAGGTTCTCTTAAATTAAAGGAGATATCTTATATTCATTCTGAATCATATGCAGCAGGAGAACTTAAGCATGGAACTATTTCACTTATTACAGAACAGATGCCTGTAATTGCAATTGCAACACAGAAGAATCTTGAGGAAAAGACTATAAGTAATATCAAGGAAGTTAAGTCAAGAGGCGCATTTGTAGTGCTTATTGCAGAACCAGAGCTTGATATTGAGGATGGAGTGGCAGATATTGTTATTAAGCTTCCACAGGCAGACCAGCTTCTTATGCCTATGGTTGCAGCAGTTCCATTACAGCTTATTGCCTACTATACAGCAGTTCTTAAGGGTAACGATGTAGATAAGCCAAGAAACCTTGCAAAATCTGTTACTGTTGAATAATTGATATAAAGAGGATATTTGATATGAATAATGATGCATTAAAGATAAGTAATCTGTATGACCTTAATGAGACTATTGCAGCAAAGGCATTTGAAGGCTGTACATATCCATGGGAAGTACTTGCAAAGATTGGTGATTTTATTGTAGAACTTGGCAATGCACTGCCAGAAGATGAATATGAGAAGCGTGGGGAGAATATATGGGTTCACAGAACTGCAAATGTATTTCCATCAGCTTATATTGCAGGACCTGCAATTATCGGTAAAGATGCCGAGGTAAGACACTGTGCATTTATCCGTGGAAAAGCTATTGTAGGTGAGGGCGCTGTTGTCGGTAATTCAACTGAGCTTAAGAATGTTATCCTTTTTAATAAGGTACAGGTTCCACATTATAATTATGTTGGAGATTCAATTCTTGGTTTCAAGGCTCATATGGGTGCAGGCTCAATAACATCTAATGTTAAGTCTGACAAGAAGCTTATTACTATTAAAGGACCTGACTGCAATATTGATACAGGTATCAAAAAGATTGGTGCTTTTCTTGGAGATAATGTTGAGGTTGGCTGTGGCAGCGTACTTAATCCTGGAACAATTGTTGGAAGAGAGAGTAATATTTATCCGCTTTCAAGCGTAAGAGGCTTTATTCCGGCAGGTTCTATATATAAGAAGCAGGGCGAAGTAGTAACTAAGAGATAATTATGTGAAATTTTTGTTTTATTAATGTAAAAATGTTGTGTCTCACATTGACTAATGCAAAAGTTTGTGAGAAAATAGTCAAGGCTTGGACGACGGCTTCTGGCCGTCGTTTCATTTATAGTAAACACTATGAATTACGAAAGGAGTAATAAGATGATTTACACACAGGAAGTAGAGAATATGTGTCCAGTAGCACAGGGCGTTCATCATGGAGCAGCTCCAGTGCCAACAGAAGGTAAATGGGTACAGAATAAGAAGGTTGAAGATATTTCAGGTTTTACACATGGTGTAGGCTGGTGTGCTCCTCAGCAGGGTGCATGTAAGCTTACTCTTAATGTTAAGGAAGGTATCATTCAGGAAGCTTTAGTTGAGACTATCGGATGTTCAGGTATGACACATTCAGCAGCTATGGCAGCAGAGATTTTACCAGGACTTACAGTTATGGAAGCTCTTAACACTGACCTTGTCTGTGATGCAATTAACACAGCTATGAGAGAGTTATTCTTACAGATCGTTTACGGAAGAACTCAGAGCGCATTCTCTGAGGGTGGACTTGCAGTTGGTGCTGGCCTTGAAGATCTTGGTAAGGGACTACGTTCTCAGGTTGGTACTATGTATGGTACATTAAAGAAAGGTCCTCGTTACCTTGAGATGGCTGAAGGTTATGTAACAGGTATTGCCCTTGATAAGGACAACCAGATTATCGGTTACAAGTTTGTCAGCCTTGGTAAGATGACAGACTTCATTAAGAAGGGTGATGACCCTACAACAGCATATGAGAAGGCTTGCGGACAGTACGGAAGAGTTGCAGATGCTGTTAAGATTATTGACCCAAGAACAGATGAAGAAGTTAAGTAAGGAGGACAATTAGAATGGCTTTATTTGAATCATATGAGAGAAGAATAGATAAGATTACTTCAGTTCTTAACAGCTATGGTATAGCTAGTATTGAAGAAGCTGAAAAGATTACTAAGGATGCCGGATTAGATGTATATGCTATGGTTAAGGGTATCCAGCCAATTTGTTTTGAAAATGCATGCTGGGCTTACACAGTAGGTGCAGCAATCGCTATCAAGAAGGGTGCAAGAAAGGCTTCAGAAGCTGCTGCAGCTATCGGTGAAGGTCTTCAGGCATTCTGTATTCCAGGTTCAGTTGCTGACCAGAGAAAGGTTGGTCTTGGACATGGTAACTTAGGTAAGATGTTACTTGAAGAAGAGACAGAATGTTTCGCATTCCTTGCAGGTCATGAATCATTCGCTGCTGCTGAAGGTGCTATCGGTATCGCAGAGAAGGCTAACAAGGTTAGACAGAAACCTCTTAGAGTTATCCTTAACGGTCTTGGTAAGGATGCTGCTAAGATTATCTCAAGAATTAACGGATTCACATTCGTTGAGACAGAGATGGATTATTCAACAGGCGAAGTAAAGGAAATCTCTAGAACAGCATACTCAGATGGTCTTCGTTCTAAGGTTAACTGCTACGGCGCTAACGATGTAACAGAAGGTGTTGCAATCATGTGGAAGGAGAATGTTGATATATCTATCACAGGTAACTCAACAAACCCTACAAGATTCCAGCATCCAGTTGCAGGTACATATAAGAAGGAAAGACTTGAAGCTGGAAAGAAGTACTTCTCAGTAGCTTCAGGTGGTGGTACAGGACGTACACTTCACCCAGATAACATGGCAGCAGGTCCTGCTTCTTATGGTATGACAGATACTATGGGACGTATGCACAGTGATGCACAGTTCGCAGGTTCTTCATCTGTACCAGCTCACGTAGAGATGATGGGTCTGATCGGTATGGGTAACAACCCTATGGTTGGTGCTACTGTTGCAGTTGCAGTTTCTATCGAGGAAGCAGCCGAGGCTGGAAAGTTCTAAATAGACTTTACAAATTGAA